>Ga0153949_1000034_pt1 | contig 56548 bp, 71 predicted proteins | sample TSNJ033MetaG_FD_104705 | JGI IMG/M metagenome (GOLD analysis project Ga0153949, IMG submission 104705) | Attine ant fungus gardens microbial communities from New Jersey, USA - TSNJ033 MetaG | ecosystem: Host-associated > Fungi > Mycelium > Unclassified | place: USA: New Jersey, Wharton State... | reverse complement strand
AGCTGAAGATGGAGCAGATGTGTTTGCACATTTCTCAGAAATTCAAAGTAACGGCTTCAAAAAACTTGAAGAAGGCGAAAAAGTTACATTTGATATGGGCGAAGGTCAACGTGGACCACAAGCCACAAATATCAATAAAGCTTAATTGTAAGGCACTCTTTGGAGTGCTTTTTTTAACTAAAGTACGAGGGGGATTACTATTAGTCTCAAAATATATTGGCGTAAAAACTGTGTTTCTAGTAAGCAAGCTCTTTTATGGTTTGAAACTCATAGAATTGCAATAGAATGTATCGAAATCACAAAAATAACTCATAACGAATTAATAAAACTATTATTATTAACGGATGGTGGATTTGATGATATTTTAAAAAATAGACTTACGATGAAGGGGAAAACAAAAGCAGCTATTAAGACCTTAGATTTAATGTCATTTGAAGAGGCTATAGACTATCTAGAGGAGCATGTGGAAATATTACAAACTCCAATTATTATTGATAAAAACCAACTTTTTGTAGGTTTCAATGGAAGCGAAATACGTCAGTTTATCCCAAGTATTAATAGAAAACTCGATATGAGAAGAAATAATGACCAAGGTAATGAAGACTAGGATTATAGAAGGAGAACAATGCTAAGAAATTTTATACTGAAGAGATGTGAAGAAAAAGTTAAAGTTGAAAATAAACAGCTAAGGGGAATTAATAACAAATTACTCAAAAAAGTGAAACGATTGGAAGTAGAGAATAATATCATTAGAAGTAAGTTTATGAATTTAAAGTAATACGTTTATTGAGAAATTAGGTTAATTTAGATAAGTGTGCTACAATGAGGATAGTATTTGAATAACATCCTTTAAAGTAATGGACTTATATAGAATCAATGTTACTTCGTGGACTTTGTTAGCTTTTATTTATTAACGCGGGATGGAGCAGCTAGGTAGCTCGTCGGGCTCATAACCCGAAGGTCGTAGGTTCAAATCCTACTCCCGCAATATGAAGATGATTTCCCTGCTTCGTCGGGGATTTTTATATATATTGGTTTGGATATAAAATAATAATTTGTTATATCTTAAGAAGACGTAGCTTACAAATAAGATAGAATAGCTGATAAAATACACAAATGTAAAATAGACGGGGAATGAAAGGAGGAGATATATGGGAATAGCAAGAACTAAACAACAGATATCAATAATATTTGAAAAACCATTGAGTTTAGTAAATTATGAATTAGCAACAATGAGGAAAAACATTAATTTTAAAGAATACATATTTGATTCCAGTTACAAAAAGCAAACTTATGTAAATATGTATGGCTACTATAAGTATTTGAATTATTGTGAATAAATTGAGTATTAAATATAGATTTACTCATTTAGAGTAAGGAAGAGGAAGTTTTTAGCAGAACAATATTTCTATTCAAAGATAAAATTTTCGGGAAGGAAGATAAAATGCAAACAGGAGATAGAATTACATTATCAAATGGGCAAAGAGCAACAGTAGTTACTGCAGATACTGATAAATTTAAAAATATTATTATTGTAGAACTTGAAGATCATGATGTACGCGTAGTTGATCGGGAGACTTTAACTCTTGCACCTGCTAAATACCATGATAATTTCGGCTCTCACAGCAAAATATGGTAATTTATAGGCCTTTATCCTAAAAAGAAAAGTTAGCCCAGTATATATGGATTTTTGAAAAAGTAAATTTGAAACTAACCAAGCGTATAAAAATAATGTGTGAATAATTAAAAGGTTACTGCCTATGTTTTCAGTAACTTTTACTTACGACTTATACCTTACCATGGCGTTGGTATTTGACAAAAGTAGATAATATAGCTATCTTGAAATTTAGAATAGCTTAGCGCACCATAAAGCGCACCAAAGCTTTAATGTGTGATATGTGAATAAAATATATAAAATAAAGGGTTGCTGGAGTTGAAATTTCAGCAATTTTTTAATTTGTATATTTTTTATATGGTATAATATGAGTGGAAATTAACAGATAAAGATTACTAAAGGAAAAAATGATTATATTAATTACAGGAGCATCGCACACAGGTAAAACTGCTTTTGCTCAAAGGCTTTTAGAAAAATATAAATATCCATATTTATCACTAGATCATTTAAAAATGGGTTTAATTCGAAGTGGTAATACTTTGCTAACGCCGGAAGATGATGATAAGCTTAAAGAATATCTATGGCCTATAATTCGGGAGATGATAAAAACAGCCATAGAAAATAAGCAGAATCTTATTGTTGAAGGATGTTATATTCCTCTTGATTGGGAAAAAGATTTTGGAAAAGAATACCTTGATAATATTAAATGTTATTGTCTTATTATGAGTGAAAACTACATAAGGAATTATTTTTCAAATATAAAAGAGTATGCAAGTGTTATAGAAAGTCGTTTAGATGATGATTGGTGCACGCTGGAAAATGTTTTAATAGATAATTTACAATTTTTAGATCTAGCAAAAAAATATAATGTAAATATTATATACATTGATGATAAGTATAAAGTTGATATTGAGTTATAATAGGCCTATGTCCTAAAGAGAGTTCTATCCTAGTAGCTAGGGGATTTTGGAAAAGTAAATTTGAAACTAACCAAAAAGCTAACCAAAAAACTAACCAAGTAATGAAATGTGTGTTTGAAATATATAAAATAAAGAGTCGTTGGAAAATTCCTAACGACTTTTTGTTCTGTATATTTAAAGATAGTTTTATCTGTTGTAGAGTTCAGATAAGGAAGGTGCTAACATATCCAGTATGCGATTAGCTACAGTTTCAGGATTTTCAGTAAAATCATGGAAAAACCACTCTTCGGTAATAGTTTTAACTCCAGAAGTCATATATAAGGCATAGCTTTTCAAAGTATCTTCTTCAAATTTTTTAGAAAGAAATTCAGGTATAGCGATAAGGAAATGATTATAGTATGTTGAATGCAGTATATCCATAAAGTGAACGATATCATTTGATTTGAGTAAGGCCTCAATATACTTTTTATTATCTTTAAAGAATAAGAGAATTCCAAGAGTATTTGGATAGAGTATATCCTTAATTTCTTCAGGTTTAGCCATATCCACATTATCAAGAAAAGGGAGATTTTCTTTTTGGAGTTGATCAAAGCCAAATAGTATTTCTTCAAGAATTGTTTCAATGATGTCTTCTTTATTCTTAAAGTAGTTATAAAAAGTCACTCGACTAATCCCAACTTCTTGTGCTATTTCCATAACTGAAATTTGATCAATGTTTTTTGTATGAAACTGCTCGATAAAATAGTTAATGATTGCATCAGCTGTTTCTGAATTTCCCATGATGTCTTCTTTCTATTTTGACGGATTATTAATTTAATTATAGCACTAGAAGTAGTCATAGTCTAATCATCTAATATATTTGCTTTACACATTGAACAAAGTGTAAATTGACATATGTTGCAGATATAATAAAATATAAAAAGACATGTGTCATGCAACATGTATATTCATTTTCTAATCTATTAATAAAGTCTTAAATGATATAAAGTGAAAATAAAATATATTTTGTCTCCTAATATGTACAGGAGCAGAAGAAATTAATAAGATTATCTAAAACTTGTATTTTTCCAAAAAAGTATTATAGTGTTGTGCTAATTCTAGATTAACCATATTTATTTAGGTGAATAACATAACATTGTGAATTAAATCCAAGTTTCTCTGACAGTGAGAATTTTATTTTGAAATAATAAAAACATAAGAATAGGAGAGTATAGGAGACGTGAAAAAAATAGTAGCGATTTTAGCTTTGGCTTTAACTTTAACAAGTGTGACACCTATAGCATACGCAGAGGACGTTATAGTAAGTGATGAGAAAAATAATCGGGAAGAGGAAAGAGAAAAAGAAGATGATGAAGCTATTTTAGAGAAGACAAAAAGCGAATTATCAGAAAAAGTTGAAGATGAGAAACAGAAAGTAGATGAATATGTTTATTCAAAAAAAACTTTAGAGGATGATTCTGCTTCTCAGCAAAGAGATAGTGAAGTAGTAGCCTCGGGTCAGCATGGGACATGCCTTTGGACACTCTATGAAGATGGTCTCTTGACCCTTGGTGGAGGAACTTGGGGAGGAGGTTATCCAGGGTGGTGGACATTACATCGTACTAAAATAAAAACAGTTAAAATCATTGATGATATAGATATTTCACCCACAAATTCTTACGGATTTAGTAACATGTTCAATGGTTGTACAAATTTAGTCTCAGTAGAAGGGTTAGAACATTTAGCAACTCAAAATTCTACAGCTTTCTACGGTATGTTCTATGGTTGTGAAAGCCTTCAAACTATAGATTTAAGCTCTTTTGACACCAGCAATTCAGTAGAGTTTACAAGAATGTTTTCGGGATGTAGTAATTTAGAAAACATTGATGTTTCTCAGTTTGATACTAGCAAGGCTTTATATCTCAATGAAATGTTTACTGGTTGTAGAAAAGTTACTGAATTGAATGTATCAAGTTTTAATACATCGAAATCTACAACTTTTTCAAAAATGTTTAGTGGATGCTATTCTTTGAAAAAATTAGATATTTCTCAATTCGATACTTCCAATAGTAAAAACTTTTCCCAAATGTTTTCAGGTCTTAGTAAAGTAGAGCATATAGATACTTCAGGATTTAATACTAAAAATGCAACTGATATGAGTTTTATGTTTCAAAACATGCAATCTATTTCTGAATTGGATGTATCAGGCTTTAATACTAGTAATGTAACAAATATGGAATATATGTTTTCCGGAATGTCTAATTTAGTAAAAATAAATGTGAAAGGATTTAATGTAGAGAATGTGAAGAATTTTAATTCATGTTTTTCAGGGCTAACAAGTATAGAAAAACTTGATTTATCGAATTTTGTAACTACAGGTATAGGGGTACAGGGGAACGAGTACGTATTCCGAAATCTACCTAATCTAAAAGAGTTAAATATTGAAAATTGGGAAATATATAAAACTGACGCAGCATATATGTTTTTTGAAAACACCTTACCTGAAAAAATTACTGTTGGACAAAATTTCCGTTTTACTAACTCTATGGGATTGAGTGAAGTACCTTCGGGAAGTACCTGGGTAGATATAAATGATAGCTTAATATTTAGTAGTAATAATTTATTGGGTTATCATAATAATAATGGGTTGCCAAATACATATCGAATTGAAAAATTATATACTTTAAAGTTTGATACTATGGGTGGCACGAGTGTACAAAGTCAGCAAAATATTTATGGGAAGACATGGAATATCCCAGAAGTACCCGAGAAAAATGGATTTATCTTTGAATATTGGTCGACAGATAAAGATGGAAAAGAGCCATTCAATTTTTCAAGTACCATCAATGATTCAATCACTCTTTATGCTCAATATAGCCCGGCTTATACTGTAAATATACCAGCTACTGTTAATTTAAATGAAGAAAATAAAGTAGCCGTTTCTGCAGAGAATTTTCAAGACGATAAGCAACTAATTGTTTCAACTAGTGATACATTAATATTAAAAAATACTTATGACAATACAATGCTTATTCAAAAAAATATAACAAAAGAGAATAATTTAGAAGAAGGAAAGGTATTAGAAATTAATGGAGTTGGAAAATCTAAAAACACATTAAGTATTCAAGAACCAACCGAAAAAGAGGCAGCGGGAAAATATAAGGGTGTTTTAGATTTCATCATCGATTTTAATTAGGAGGACAAATTGAAAAAAAATAAAAAAGATTAAGTATTATAGCTTTGATTATTGTTTTGCTACTTATTGCCATAGGAGTAGTAAATAATAAAAATATTGGTATAGAGACAGAAGGACAAACTTGGACAGGTAAAAAAAATACACAAGTCAAAAAAGAAAGTGAATCAATTGCAATTCCGGGTTTTGAATCCATGACATTTGTTAAAAGTGAAAAGAAACAGGCTGTTAATTTGTATAATCCAGAGATTAATACATGTTATTTCAAATTATCAATAATTTTACCGGATGGTGAAAAAATTTGGGAATCAAAGTTAATTGAACCAGGTAAAGGAATTTATGATATCGAATTAACAAAAGAGATAGCTGAAGGTAAATATGAAAATACTATATTAAAATACGAGTGTTTTTCAATGAATAAAGAGCAAACGCAATTAAATGGCTCGGAAGTCAAATTTCTTTTAAAAGTTATTTAAGGGAGAGGATGAAATTGAAAAAAATATTTCTAATAATTTCTTTCATAGATGAGCCCGGAGGTGGGCTGATGAAAAAAGAATGAACTGGTATTGAAAATCTTATATTAAGAGGATGTTAGCATGAAATTTAAAAACTCAATTAGTAAATTAACTCTTATTGCTTTAGGACTTCTTCCTATGACATTTGGAAGCCAAGCGTTGGCAGAAGAAACAGAACTCACAGCGAATTTTGACAGCGATTATATTCTCACAATCCCTGCAAATCAAACAATAACAGCAAAAAATGTAAATATTGGCGACTTGTATGTCACAGGTAATATTGCACCTGCTCAAGTGATAAAGGTAACCTCTGAAGTTAAGCATTTTGAGAGGGTAGGAAGTAATGATATTTTGCCTTTCACACTAAAATATAATAATTCTAGTGAAGTATTGGAAAGTTATAACTTTGGTGAAGAAGATATTGTATCAGGAGCAGAAAAAAAGTTAGACCTTTTTACAGATATTAGCAATAATGATTGGTCGAACGCTAAGGCTGGGGAGTACAAGGGAAGTATTGTATTTACAGCCACATTAACATAGTTATGAGAAAATTTAACTTGTTATTTGTTGTTTTGTCGCTATATACATTAATAATCTTGTCAACAACATCTTTTGTTTTAGCTGATATAAACCAGACAGAGTTGACATTATTTATTGAAAAAGAAGAAAACTCAAAAAGGTCAGAAATTAATGAAAAACAGTCTCTTCCTAAAACAAGTGAAAAAGAATCTATTGGGACTGTTATATCTGGAGTATTGATGTGTACAATTTCTGCAAGTTTACTTCTTAGAAAAACACTAAAAGACTCAAAAACTATTTAATAAAAATTATAAAAAAGAAAAGGAAAACAAAAATGAAAAAATACTTAGCTATGGGATTGGTAACATTGGGAGCATTGGGATTGCTAGGCAATGTGGTTCAAGCAGATGATAGTACAGAGGTAGAATACGAAGTTGGAAGTGACTATGTTATTTCTATTCCATCTAAAGTAATATTAGATGCTAGTGGCCCTGTACCATTGATCATTAAGTCTGTTTCACATAATATAAGTCCAACGAAGACCGTGTCTATATCATTGTCAGATGGTTTGTCAAGTGCTGGTGAAATTGAATTGAAGAGATTTGTCGATCCAACAACTACTATAAATGGTTTTGTTACTTTAAATGGTTCAGCTTTGCCAGTGAATAATACACTTAGAACTTATGATTACACAGCTGAACAAACAGAGGAATTGGCACGACTAGAGCTCGGACTTTTAGCAAATGGCCCTGATGTTAAGGCTGGAACTTACTCAACTACATTGACTTTTACTTCTGAAATGGCAGATAAAAATATCTCATAAAATTTATAGAAACATTTAAAGAATAAGCTAAGCTACGATGCGGTACTAGATTCCATCATTATATAAAAAGAACTAGAAAACAATCTTGGTTCTTTTTTATTTATTTTCAGCTTATTAATGTTTGTTAATTATATTTCTTTCATAATGGTAAAATGAATTTAAAGTCTCAAGAGATATAGTAAATAAGCGATTGTGGGATTATAAAATTATAATTAACCAAAAAATTAACCAAGCAATTAAAATGTGTGTAATAAAATTTATAAAATAAAGGGTTGCTGATTTTTATATTAGTAACCTTTTACTTTGCAAATATTATTGTGATAAGATATTAAAGAAGAAATAATTTAGAGAACACTAAAAAGGGGAAACAGGGACATGTGGGAAGCAATTAGTGCTGTTTCAACAGCAATTGGTTCAGGAGTTAGCGCAGTTGTATTGGGAGTAACTGTATATCAATTAAAAAAACAAAATACTCGACAAAATGAACTAGATGAACGTCAGAAAAAAATTGAGGAACGTGAAGAATACCAAATTGAACTAAATATAAAACAGTCGTTATTTGAACGTAGACTTTCAAGTTGGGGCATATTAGGAGAGTTGCTGTCATCTATAGAATTGATGCCTTATTCTGGTGGATATATAGGCAGAAATCCAGTTCTTATTTATACAGATTTAACTAACAACTACTATTTAGAAGTAATACAAAGAGCTTTGGGGACAGTGGATAAAAAAGATAGGGAGTGGCGTACAGATCCGAAAGTTCAAAATGGTTTTTTGAAAAAATTAAGTGAAATGGACATGCTTTCAAAGGAAATAACTTTAGTATATTCTGGAGATGAAAGTGTAAAATTAAAAGAATTTGTATATTTATATCAGGATATGCTTAGAGAATTACGCAAGTATAATATATTAGTAGATAGGGCATCTCAAGAGGCTTTTATTGAAAATAAAGCTTTTGAAGAGATGAGTAAAGCTTTTAAATTAGAAGAAAAAGAGAAAACATTAGTTAGGCGATTTAAAACTCTTCAAGCTATTCATAAAGAAATAAATGAAAAGAATCTGATGAGTTATTTATATAATCAAATAAAATTTACGAAGTAAGGATTAGCAGTAAATTTTGGTTCTAAAAAGAGCAATTAAATTGAGTCAGCTAATAGAGAGTGTTATTTCACAAAGTATAGAGCTGTTGAATATGACTAATGGCTTTTTATTTTGGAAATTAAAAAAAGATGTCTAAATAGGGGAGATATCATAGTAATAGTTATGATATAATTTAGTTAAATAGAGGTATAATGAGTAAATACAAATTTTTTATGAAATTTGTATAAAATGAGCAGGAGTTAACAACTGGATGGAAAAAAAAGATACGAGCGAAGAAAATATTATTAAGTTTATTCGTCAAAAAGATTATGTTATGGTTAATGACAATCTAGGAAAAGGTTCATTTGGAAAAACAGCCATTTTAAAAGATCCATTTATTAATGAATTGTTTGTAGCCAAAAAATATGAACCGCATCCTAGTATAAAGAATGACCCTCAATTAGAAGAACATTTTTTTGAGAATTTCTTACAAGAAATTAAAATATTGCATAAATTAAACCATAAAAATATTGTACGAATTTATAACTATTATGCTTATGAAAATCAGAAAACGGCATACATAATCATGGAGTATATTGAGGGAGTTTCTATTGATAAATTTATATCGGAAAAAGTAAATACTTCTGAGCAATTAGATAGCATTTTTATTCAACTGATAGATGGATTTAGTTATATTGAAGAACATGGAATAATTCACAGAGATATTCGTGAAACAAATATCCTAATAAATACTTCTGAAATTGTAAAAATAATAGATTTTGGGATTGGAAAAATTATAAAAAATAGTAATAAAACAGAAGATAGTTTACGAACAGATATAAATAGAGCTGGAATAAATTTACTTCCACAGGAGTATTACGAAAAAGTTTATACCTCAAAAACAGATATGTTTTATTTAGCTGAGCTTTTTCATCGTTTAATAAACAATACTGATTCTGTACAGAAAGATCAATTTTCCTATAATAATATTTTAAATAAAATGATGAAAAAAAATCCTATTGACAGGTATGATTCATTTTCTGAAGTAAAACAATCTATTGATAGATTAGATTTTATTAATATTCCAGTCTCACCCCAAGACAAAAGAATTTATCAAGAGTTTTCTCAAAGTCTTTTTGAAATTTTATTTAATTTTTCTGGACCTAGGAAATTTGTCACAGACCCAAAGCTGTTTATCCTATCATTGGAAAAGGTTTTAAAAGATAATATTTTTGAAGACTTTATTCAAAATCCTTCAGACTTATTAGAGACAGTTGTTCTGGAAGGATATAGGTATAATCAATTTGGGGTTTCTGTTCGTATAGTTGAAGAATTTTTATCTTGGTTTAAATCTGCGAAAAAAGATTCTCAAAAATTGATATTAAATAACATAATATTGAAACTGTCAACAAAAGATATAATCTATTTTGATGATAATGACGAGTTACCTTTTTAAAATGGATAAATGAATTTAGGGAATAGCTAAACCGAGTAATGAGACGGTTATTGAATTTTAAGAATAAAAACTTATTAAGAAATTAACCAAGTAGCTAATGTGTGTAATAAAATAAAGAGCCGTTAGAAAATTTCTAACGACTTTTTACTTTGCAGGTTTTATTTGATAGAATATATTTAAAATATGAAAGATTTGGAAATAATATGGATGTAAGAGAAAGTTCTTTGGATTATTTATCAAAAGTTGGAAAAACTTTAAAACCGTTTTATGATTTCGAAACAAAAGTATACGGTTTTCAAAATGAAGGAAAGAGAGCAAAAATTGGATTTCTTATCATTGGAATCATCTTTATTGTTTGGGGAATATTAGTAGGAAATGTGGGTCTTTTTGTAGCTTATACAGAACAAGGTACAACTCAAAATGTATTATCTAGATATGTAGTAGCTATTCTACCAATATTGTTTTTCTGTGGAATAGGTTTATTTTTCTTAATACAGTTTTTCAAAGGGATTAAAAAATATGATAGTTTACAAAAGAAAAATAAAGAATTACAACTTTTGAGGGAACAGGATTCTTTAAAATTGAAACCATATATTCAAAGTTATAAAAAATATGAAGCAGAATTTCCAATAGAATTCTATAATTACAGAGATGTAGCAAGCCTGTATAATTTGATAAAAACACAACAAGCCGATAATTTGAAAGAAGCATTTCAAGTTTTAAGAAATAGAAAATTTCAACAAGAGCAACAACAAAAATTGAATAGTATTCAACAACAACAAAATATAATTCAACGCAAACAAAATTTAGCCTTAGTTTCTCAATTATTAATGAGTAATAAACAAAATACTATGCAAAAAGATATTAATAAATTAAAAAAACGCTAGTTTTAGCGTTTTTTATTTTGTTTGTTTTTTATAATATTCTTCCATAACAAGTTGTTCGAGTAAATGATTATGTGTGGCGTGAGCATATTCTAGTTCTAAAATTAGTTCTTTGAAACTCTTACCTTGTAGATATTTATGGCATTCACTTTGAGTGACAGATAGACCACTACTCAATTTTATAAAGGTATTTTTAGAAATTTTAGATTGCTTTTTTTGAGAAATAATCGTTTTTAGTTCATAAGAAGCTTTTTTTTCACCTTCTCTAAGCCTTAATACATAGTTCAGTGCTTGTTCATAGCTCATGGTGAGAATATGTTGGAGATAGTTTAATAATCTATTGTGCAGCGCTGATTTACTCATACAGGTTTGAGAGCAGATATAGCTAAAAGATGATTTTCTAAGTAGAAATGTTCCCAATTGTTCTGTTGAACAAAAGATTAGTGAAGCAATAACATTAGCTTCATCTTCAAAAGGTATCATCTCTGATGGGTATACTCCAGAAAATTTTGAAGCAAAAATTAAGTGTTTCTTTTGATTGGTATTATGAAAGTGTAAGTGAACCAACTCATGTAAGATTGTAAAAATTATTCGTTGTTTAGGCATGGCTTGATTAAGCATGATTATAATTTTATTGTTATGCTTATTCGGTATAGTTACACCAGATATTTTACTTGCTAGATCATCGTCAAGAAATTTAAATTTTTCATTTCTAACTAAGTCTTTATGCTTAATTAAATTAGTCGAGGGAATAATTTTATTGTTCTTCTTTACTTCAAAGAAAGTAAAAAGAATATCGTATGTATTTTCAAAATAAGAAATAATATCAGAGTAAATAATATATTTCTTCTTTTTGTTTGAATAGCTTGCAATATCATCTAATAATATTGAAGCCATCTCCATATACTCTTTGTATGATGAAGCACTAACTTTTCTGTACTCAATACTTGCCATATAAAAATTGCTTTCTATTTTTTCCAGTTAGAATCATCATCAAACAATTCTCTCGCAATTTTCATCATATTTTTGACAGATTGATTAAATTTAGCTTGCTCTTCTTTAGTCATATCTTCGCTTTCCATACGAAAAGCAGCAAGAAGTTCACTTTCTTCTTCGGTTAAAGCATTTTCTGTTTTATTTTCTTCACGGCCGAGGAGGTAATCGGTAGTTACATCAAAGTATTTTGCTAATTCCAAGAGCCGTTCTTGAGTAGGGTTTTGTACTTTGTATCGATAGAGTGTGTTTTTTCCATAATTTAAATCATTTTCGATTTGGTTAAATGATTTATTTTTTTCAGAAGCTAGTTTTTTTAGGCGTTCGTAGAACATAATAAAAAATCTCCAATTTTGTTAACTTATCAGTTGACATTTTTAACTGTATCGGTTAAAATATAAATATAGTTAATCGCAACGGTTAATTGTTGAAATAAAAATAAGCAAATAGCCCCAATAAATGGAGCTTTTGCAACATTATAAATAACTCAATTAAGTAAAACAAAAAAGTTAAACCTAATTGTGCTACTAATAGTACATGAACACTACTATTATAGCATGAAGAAGTAATTGCTTCAAGTGTGATTAATTGACTGATGGTGGGTACGCAACAGTAAAGCGAGATAATGTGTACAATCTGCAGGTGAATGAAAGATACGACTGAGCGGAGCAACTTCAGAGAGATAGGCAGAGCCTAGGAAAATCTGAAGGAGTATAAAGGTGGCAGGAAACTGCCCTTTGGGATATAGGATTCATGCTAGCATTATGCAATAGCAGAAGAACTCGTGTGAATCGGAAACCAAACCAACTTTCATTGTGTTTGTTATCCTAAAAGTCCGTGCCTTTCTTGCTCTTGGTGACAAGGGATTAACAAGTTGCTCAAACAAAAAACTAATAAGACTGCTGAGTTTCAGGGTATAATATCCACGCTTTCTCAGCTAAAACAAAAATATTTAAAGAAATAGTGATAATGTTGAACATTTAATACATTATCTGGATATTGAGTTTCAGGGTATCTTCCACGCTTTCTCAATTCAATCAAAAATATCTAAAGAAAAGAAAGAATATCTGACCTTCTGAAATAATAGATAGGGCTTGTTCTGAAAAACAGTAAAAACTTAAGTCAATGAACAACTAAATAGATTGTGTTTGTTCTTTTTATTTATAAAGAGAAACTTAAGTCAATGAGTTGCTCCTAGAGTAATGTTTGTTTTACTGGCAGTAATGTATGATGAAGATATTTTAATAGTATATGTTATAAATTTAAAAAAATCGGCTTTACAGCTGATTTTATAATGACTGTTAGTTTAATGTAAAACGCCTTTGGTTTTCATCAGAGTACCAAAGAAAATATACTTACACTGTTAAAATTACACAAGCTTATGACCATAACTTGAAAAAAGTAATTGATGTAGACGGTAGTTTGACATTCAAAGCCGAAGATACTTCAGGAACGGTAGAAGTTCCTGTCAAAGTAGATGCGAAGAAATATGCATGGCATAAGATTACCTTCTATGAGGATGCATGGCATGGTGAAAAACCAAATGAAGAAGAGCCACCACTGATCTCTCATCATAACAAAGATGATGAAAAGGAAACTTTCACAGTGAAGAAACCAGAAACACCAAAAACTCCAGATACTCCAAAGAGTATTCTCCCTTCTACAGGTGAAGAAAAAGCTGTTTGGAGCTTAATAGGTATTGGTGCAATTCTTGCAGCATTGGCAGTAGCTCGTCGTGAAAAAATCAAAAATATTTTCAATAAAAACAAAAAGTAATCCCAAAAAATAGTTAGCTTCTTAGATCATTTCGGAAATTATTTACAACGAAGAAAAATGAACCTGAAATAAGCGCTTGGTAAGCTACGTTTTGTATCTATTTATTTAGGGTATCTTTATTACAATAGGAGTATGAAGAACAAAACACCCAAAATGATTAAACACAGATTAAGAACAGCTTCGCAATGGCTGCTTATTGGATTACTTACAACTTCAACTGCCTTACCGGGTATTGTTACAACGGTTACCGCATCAACGGAAGAGCCTAACGTTTCTCAAGCTATTGATATTGATACTGATACAGATACAGATATTAATACAAATGAAGAAGTAGAACAAGATGATAAGACTGAGAATATAGAAGCTTCAGATATTTCAGAAGAACTTGATGATGAGGTGAGAGAAGAAAAAGAAGTAACTACAGACCCTTCCCAAATAACTCCAGAAGAAACTTCATCGAATGAAATTAGGAGCGAGAACAACTCGAAAGCCGAAGGGGATATTGATTCTGGGGTATTTGGTACCTCTGAATGGCGACTAGATTCTGAAGGAACTTTACATATAGGTGCCGGTGAATTTGCGGCAGGACATTTTGGAGGTAATTCATGGGTAGGTTCGCCTAACTTCAAGTTAACAAAGAAGATTGTCTTTGAAGGGAAAGTTATTGCAAATCCCGATTCGAGTTCTCTCTTTGCACAGATAGATGTTAATGAAATTGAAAACTTGCCTTATCTTGACACTTCAAATGTTACTGATATGTCGAAAATGTTTTATTATACTTTCTATCTTAAAAGTTTAGATTTATCTAATTTTGATACTTCAAATGTTACCGATATGTCCCAAATGTTTTATTATGCAAGAGGGCTAGAAAGTTTGGATGTATCGAGTTTTAATACTTCTAGTGTTACCGACATGTCAACTATGTTTTGTGGAATTTATGTGACTAGTTTAGATGTTTCGAATTTTGATACTTCAAAAGTTACAGATATGAGTTCTATGTTCAATGGTTTGGAATCTGTTGCTAGCTTAGACATTTCCACATTTGATACTTCTAATGTCACAGATATGAGCGCTATGTTTGCATCAATGAATGTGGAAACAATAAATGTCTCTACACTAGATACTTCTAACGTAACAAACATGGATTATATGTTTGGTTGGATGCGTCAATTAAAAACTTTAGATATTTCAAATTTCGATACATCTAAAGTAACCAGTATGAGTGAAATATTTACTTATGATAGTCAATTATCTCAACTTACTCTTGGAAATAATTTTAATTTTGTAGGAGATGGAAGACTACCTGAAATTGGAGCATATAATGGCTATACTGGGAAATGGATAAACTTAAGTTCTGGCTCCCTTGAATCTCCTGAAGGGAAGAATGTTTGGTCATCTGCAGAACTCATGACAAACTATAATGGAGATATAGACGCAGACACATATATTTGGCAACGTCAACCTGTTGCAGGAAAAGATGTAACGGTTAAGTATGAAGATGAATCAGGTAAATCAATAGCAGATGAAGAAACTCTCCAAGGTAAAATTGGAGAATATTATAATAGTGTTCAAAAAGATATTGAAGGGTATACTTTCAAAGAAGTAAAAGATGATAATGCTTCAGGTAAATTCACAGATCAAGCTCAAACAGTGACTTATGTCTATACAAAAAATCCTGTTGCAGGAAAAGACGTGACAGTTAAGTATGAAGATGAATCAGGCAAATCAATAGCAGATGAAGAAACTCTCCAAGGTAATATTGGAGAAGAATATAATAGTATTCAAAAAGATATTGATGATTATACTTTCAAAGAAGTAAAAGACGATAACGCTTCAGGTAAATTCACAGATCAAGCTCAAACAGTGACTTATATCTATACGAAAAATCCTGTTAATGAAGAAGATTTATCTCATATTACTGTACATGATTCAGATTTAAAAGTTGGGGATAACTGGTCCCCAGAAGATAACTTTGATGAAGCCACAGATTTTGATGGAAAAGTCGAAAACTTCTCAGATATTATTGTGGAAGGAACTGTTGATACAAAAAATCCTGGAATTTATGAAGTAACCTATACAATTCCAGAAGAGCATTGGAATAAATCATCTTTAGGGGAAGGGGTTCACTCGGCTACTGCAAAAATCGTTGTATCTGAAGAAGATACAGAAACAGATGGATCGGGGGCTGACTCTAACAATTCAGGAAGTTATGATAAAGATAGTTCATCTGATAATGGTGTACTGTTGACAAATGTACAAAATAATCAAGAACAAATTAAACAAAAGAATCAGATTTTACCTCAAACTGGGGAACACTTCTCAGCAATTGCATTTATGGCAGGACTATCTTTACTCGTATTAGGGTCATTGTTTGCAGTGCTTCGTTTCAAAAAAAATAAATAATCATAAAAAAAGAGGGGAGAGTACCTCTTTTTTTATATAAAAATAAAATAATGGAGGTAACATTTGAAAATTTATGAATTGGCAAGAGAATTGGGCGTGGATAGAGAAGCGCTCCTTTTCTTTGCTCAAAATCAAAAAATTGAAGTCAAAAGTATTGCTGCAGAGTTAACATCTGAAGAAAAAGATTTATTACTTTTGGCTTTTGATGAAGCAGGAGGAAAATTAGAGCCTGTGATACCTGAAGGACTGATAACAACTGGTGCAACAGGTAAAGAAGAAGTGTCAGGGAAACAAAGCATATTTAAGGGATTTTTCTCTAGTCTAAAAAAATATGAAAAAAAGCCCAAAGAACCTGAAATTCCTAAAACTAAAACAGTAAAGGAAGGTAAAGCACTGCGTATTTACCGTCTTGTTGTTATCCTGATTATTGGTTTATTTGTAGGATTAGGTTATTCCGCTTACAATGCTAATGTTCAGGTTACTGATTTAACACAAAAAGTTAATGAAACTACTCAAACCCTAGGTGAAAATCAAAAAACCTTATCAAAGGAAAATGAAAAGTTACTAGAGCGTGTGAAAGTTTTAGAAAATGGAAATAAAAAGTCAGAATCCACTTCAAAAAGTACGGAGAAGAAGGCTTCAACTCCTAAAGCTAAAACACAACCCTCTCAAAATAAAAAATAGAAAGTTGGATTAAAATATGAGTTTTGATGATATTAAGGCAGGATTTGTTGTTCTACTTGCTGTTATTGCAGGGATTATGATTTTTAAACATTGGAAAAATGGTGCATGGGTGGAAATCATCTCGGTTCTTGCTATTGGTGGTATTATGTGGGCGTTGTTCACAGGAAAGGATATATTTGCCATTATGTGGGACTTTATCACAGCTATCCTAAAAGTCTTTGGCGTAAATATTGCGTGATTGTCTATGGAAAAACAACATTATGATTATGCGATAGGTTTAGAAACACCCTATTGGATTCAAGAAATCAGACTGCGAGGCAAAGTTTACTGGACTTTCCAAACACCCTTATCTGTGCCTTTTTTAGGGGTTACAGCTTTAAGCGCAGTTGCGGTTTTTCTTTTTATCCATCCGCTACTTCCAATTCTTAGATACGTTCCTTTTGTACCTGTTGCTTTGTGTACAATATTACCTTGGTTTATAGGTAAATCATATGTAGAAAAAGAGCCTGACGGTAAAAAAATGCACTACTATATTTATGGTGGGTTTCGCTTTATTAAAAATTTTGGTTTTGATAAACGTTGTATTTATGCTGAAGAACGGAGGGGAGAAGTGCAAGAAAAGATTGTATTTGAAAAAGTTATGCTTTAGAGAAAGCTAGAAAGAGGAATATGAAACTTAGTTACCCAATTGAACAATATAAGGAGAATTTAGTCTTAACCAAAGAAAGAGAAGTGATAGCTTTTTACACGATCCCTTACTTTTCTTCTTCTCCGATTAATTTCAAGAAAAAGAAAGAAACAAAGGAAACAATAGAAAAAGCGGTAAGAAAACTTATACCGAACGCCTATTTTGAACTTTCTTTAGTATCACGTGATTTTCTTTTGGAAGAAAAAATGTCAGACCTTGCAAAAACTTTTGTATCTGAAAATAAAAAATCTGGAGAAGTTTATCTTAAAGAAATAACAGAACGTTATACAAAAGAGATGGAAATCCCTTATAAGTATTTTTGGTTGCTAGGGGTCTATATCTCTAAAGAAATGAAAGATATGTCTTTCAAAGAACTTGTGAAAAATGCAATAACAAAACAAACTGCAGCTTTGATGAACGCTTTTGGACGATACGTTCAGGTGGGAGAAGATTGGGTAGAAAATTGGTATTATGCTGAAATAGAATTGAGACAAACTCTTTCGCCATTGAAACCTGTACCTTTATCTGATGACCAAACCTACTATTATCAAAAGCTGCAGTTCCTGCCTTACATTCCACATTTGTATAAGGATGTTTTAGAATCACGTACTATTAACAATATTACAGATACCATGATTTATGCGAATAATATGGGGGAGTTACAGTTTGTAAGTCCTTTTGGTACAAGCTATGGATAAAGAATTAAATGGTTCTTATTCAAAAGTAAAAACATTATTAAGCAAATCTAAAGACCCTGTGCAGGCAGCCAAAGATTGGTCACTTTACTATGAAGGTGTGAGCCTATCTGATGGGCAAACAAATTTGGAAATGATTTCTCAGTTAGCAAATCAATGGTATGCCTACTTTAATGGTTCAGCTTCTTCAGGAGGGGATATAAAGCTCCTTAACGATGTACTTGGTCAAAAGGTAGGTACAGGGCAATGTTATGCTTTATCGGATTACTATGTGAATAGTATTAGCGGTTTTCATCTTCAAGGACTGTGTGCTTTTAATATTGGTTCAGACAATTTTAGTGCATTTACTTCTCATGGTTGGAAAGTTATTATGAAACCAAAAGCGAGTGAGCTTGTAGCAGGTGCGGTTGTCAATTGGGGCTTTGGACCAGTTGCAGGTTCTGCAAGTGAGAATCCTTACGGTCATACTGGTGTTATCAGTACAGTAAAAGGAAATAGCTTTACAACCTATGAGCAAAATGTAGGTGGTGTACAAATTGTTCAGAAAATGGATAGAACATGGGATGACAGTATTATAAGCATTGCCATACCACCACAAGGAGATAAAAAGTGAAAAAAGTAAATTTATTAATATTTGGAGTTTCTTCATTATTGTTACTTTCAGCTTGTGGCAATAATGAAATTGTTAAGCCAGATAAAGTAGAAGTTTCATCTTCGCAACAAATAAAAAAATCATCTTCAGATGAAAAGGTGGAATCGAATAAAACTTCAAAAAGTACATCGACTTCTGAAGATAAATTTGAAGCAGCAAAAGCAAAAGATGTAGTCGGAGAATTTCTTGACAGCTATTACAATTATGATTCAGAAAACAAACGTAATGAATTGACTAAAGCTTTCTGCACTTCAGAAGTCCAGAAGAAGCTGCACTTAGTCAAAGTGGATAAAGAACTAAAAATGGAATCATCCATTATTTCTTCAGATGTTTATGAGGGAGACGAAGGACAATATTTAGCTTTGGTTACTTATTCACTTAATGGTAATCAAGTGACACCACAAGTATTAAAAATAAATGTGGAGCAAAAAAGCAATCAGTATTTAATCTCTAGTGTTGATTTTCCATTAATGAATTGAGGAGGATGTTTTGAGTACAAATAGAATAAGAGATGAATCATGAGGTTCATTTCATATAAAAGTTAAGAAGTAAAGACTTGTCGTGGAACAAGTCTTTTTTGTTTTAAAGGAGAAGATATGGAAACACCAAAAATATATATTGTAAACTTAAGCAGCTACAATAATGGCAATACAAGGGGAAAGTGGTACGAACTGCCAGTTGATATGGATAGAATTGAGCGAGAATTGCAGCTTGATCCAGAGCATGGGGAAGAATATGCAATTCATGATTTTGAAAATTTTTATGGATTTTCAGTAGGAGAATATTCTTCTATTAGTGAACTTAATGATTATGCGGAAAAACTAGAAGAAATCTCAGATTTAGACCATCTCAAAGAATTTCTGGAAATATATTCAATAGATGATATTATTTCTTGTAAAGATGACTTGGAATTTGTAGAAGCTGAAGATGATGAAGATTTAGCAGCGGAATTGATTGCACAAATGGGAGGGGTAGAAACTCTAAGCCAAGCAACTTTAGAACAGTATTTTAACTATGCAGCTTATGGTCGTGACTTGGCAATAAGTGATTATTCTCAAACATTACATGGTTATGTACGTAACACTTAGGAAATTAATTTAGGCAGTAGTATTGCTGCCATGTAAAAATAAAATCGGTGAATATTAAGGACGAGAGAAATCTTGTCCTTCTTTTTTTGTATATAGGGGAATGATGAACAGAACAGGAATAACCGTGGATAAGAAGATGATTGATGCTGAAGGTATTTCAAACTTTTATTCTATAAAGGTTTCTACCGCTAGGAATAAAATTTGCGAAATGAAAAAAGATAAACGATTCATGCAAGGGGATTATTTTAGAATGAGCGGACGTGTATGGTTTCCAGCATTTGATGAATTTTTAAAAATAAAAGACGAGGAAAAATATAGATAAAAATGATATAATAAGTATGATTTTTATTCTGCACTTTTCCCAAAAGAAAAGGTAGGAAATATGAAAGTTGAAGATATAAAAGTAGGAAGTTTATGGTCAGAATCTCGGAATAACAAATTCCTCTGGCGTATGAGATACTTTAATGTAGTTACAAAATCTGAGGATAAAGTTTCTGTAACTTTGACATCTAATTCAAATCAAGCTAAGACCAAAGCTAGAAAAATATTGTTAACAAAGGCTAAGCGAAAAATTGAACAAAGTGAATTAAATATATTAAATTCGAGTTTAAATATTAATTCCTTAACTTTTTCTTCTGTAGCTAATTTATGGTTAAATGACTGTAGTAAAAGGCTAAAACCCTCAACTTTAAATAACAGGAGAAAACAAATTAAACGTTTTGTTGATGAATTTGGAGACCAGGAAATGTCACAATTTACAACTTTCCAAATTCAGGTATTTTTTAATAGTTTGAATTTAAAATCAGGTACAGTGAAAGGTTATTTTTTAACTTGTAAGTCTATTTTTGATTTTGCAAAGAGAATGGAGATTATTTCTAAAGATCCTACATTGAATGTGAAATTAAGTCTTTCCAAAAAAACTTTGGAAGATATAAAAAAGCAGAATCGAAAACTGTTTACAGTGGAAGATCTAGCTAAAATCTTAAATAGGATGAGAGAATCTGAGAATTCTCGTACGTACTTTATAGCTCTAACTATTGAATTCCTGTTTTTAACTGGTTTAAGATATTGTGAATTAGCTGCGTTAAAAGAAGAAAATTATGACCACACAAGACGTATAATTAAAGTGGAAACTAACTTAGATTATACTAAGGGTGTGACGAAACATACTCATACCACGACTAAAACATTATCTTCTTATAGAGAAGTTGATCTCAATGATAGAGCGGTCGAAATTATCGAAGAGTATCTCAAAGCTAATCATGACAATACTTATGTAGGTTATGAAAATCATGGATACATTTTTTGTACTCGTTCAGGTCAACCACATAATATTGGTCATCTAAATCGTTCTTTTAAATATTATGGAAAAGAAACGGGGCTAGATAAGCAATTCTCTTGCCATTGTATGCGCCACTCTCATATTTCATTATTAGCAGAAATGGGAATAAACCAAAAAGCGGTGATGCAAAGGGTTGGGCATGCAACATCCACTATTACCAATAATATATATACCCATGTGACACCTAATATGTCTAAAGAATTAAACCAAAAAATGAATAGAATTAACAAAATTTCTTAAGCCAATTTGGTGGGCAAAAAAGTGGGCAGAAATGAATGAAAAATAGTGATAATTAATGATATTATTATCGACAATAAAATAATAATATTACTGGAAATGCTATTAAATAAGGCTTTTAAGCCATTTTATAAAGGGGAAAGAAAATTGGCACAATTGTACTTCAAATACGGCAGCATGAATTCAGGCAAAAGTATCGAAATCCTGAAAGTTGCCCATAATTATGAAGAACAGGGAAAACCTGTTTTGATTATGACTTCTAGTTTAGATACACGTGCTGGTGTTGGTATAGTCGCAAGTCGTATTGGTATGAGTAGCGAAGCTGTAGCGATTGACGATACTATGAATGTCTATGAATATATCGAAAACTTGCCGATAAGGCCTTTTTGTGTGCTGATTGATGAAGCCCAATTTCTCAATAAACAAAATATTTATGATCTGGCACGCGTGGTCGATGATTTAAATGTCCCTGTGATGGCTTTTGGCTTAAAAAATGATTTCAGAAATGAACTTTTTGAAGGCTCGAAATACTTATTGCTTCTGGCTGATAAAATTGAAGAAATTAAAACGATTTGCTGGTATTGCAGTAAAAAAGCAACGATGGTTTTACGCATGGTTGAAGGTGAACCTGTATATGAGGGCGAACAACTGCAGATCGGTGGCAATGAGAGCTATATTCCAGTGTGCCGTAAGCACTATTTTCATCCATTGAAAAAGATGGAGAGTAATCGTATAAACGAAGAGATATAAAAAAAGAAGTAAGGAAAAATAAAAAATGTTTGATCAACTTGAAACGATGGTAGGACGATATGAGGAGCTGGGCGAATTACTCAGTGACCCACAGGTTGTCAATGATACAAAGCGCTTTATGGAACTTTCACGTGAAGAAGCGAGTCTGCGAGATACTGTAGCCACTTATAATGAATATAAAAAGGTGCTCGAAACCATTTCTGACAGTGAAGAAATGCTTGGTGAAGGTGGCCTCGATGAGGATATGAAAGAAATGCTCAAAGAAGAGCTTTCAGAAGCAAAATCAGTCAAAGAAGAACTGGAAGAAAAGATTAAAATTCTCTTGCTCCCTAAAGATCCAAACGATGATAAAAATATTATCTTGGAAATTCGTGGCGCAGCAGGTGGTGATGAAGCAGCCCTTTTTGCTGGTGATTTGTTAAATATGTACCAGCATTATGCAGAGTCACAAGGTTGGAAATTTGAAATCATGGAAGCCAGTGTGACAAGCATTGGGGGTTATAAAGAAGTTTCAGCCCTTGTTTCGGGAACTTCTGTTTACAGCAAACTAAAATACGAATCTGGTGCTCATCGCGTGCAACGTGTGCCATCAACAGAAACACAAGGACGTGTACACACTTCAACAGCAACGGTCCTTGTCATGCCTGAAGTTGAAGAATTCGAGATGAAAATTGAACAAAAAGATCTTCGTGTGGATATCTACCATGCCTCAGGTGCCGGTGGACAAAATGTCAACAAAGTTGCGACAGCTGTACGTATGGTTCACTTGCCTACAGGCATCAAAGTTGAAATGCAAGAAGAACGTACGCAACAAAAAAACCGTGACAAAGCCATAAAATTGCTTAATACGAAGGTATTTGACTACTATCAACAAATCGAGTTGGACAAGCAAAATGCTGAACGTAAGTCCACTGTCGGAACAGGTGACCGCTCAGAACGTATCCGTACTTATAATTTCCCCCAAAACCGCGTGACCGATCACCGTATTGGACTAACTTTACAAAAGTTAGATACCATCCTTTCTGGAAAAATGGATGAAGTCATTGACGCACTTGTGGTTTATGATCAAACGGAGAAGTTGGCGGAGCTTAACAAGTAATGACCGAATTTCAATTTGAAGGTTTTAACATTCGGCTGCGTGCAGAAGAGCAAAGACGTATGGAAACGGCGAAGAGAGTGAAGGACGTTGAGACAAAAGTTCTTGTCTTTGAGGTCAGTACCCAAGAGACACACTTTGATTTACTCTATTGCCAAGCGATCAACCAAGATTATTGGATTACCATTGAAAATGTTGAGAGTCCTTCAAAGCATCTTCAGAGATTGGATAGACGCGTACGGATGAGCATTGACTTTTATAAGGACAATGCTTATTGTCGTCTTTGGCAAGAGCTCAAAGAAGGGGACAATTGGAGCAAACGTAAAAAAGTTCTTTCACTTGCGGAGTTTAGCAAATACAGCAGTCAATCGGTGACGGAAATTATGAAAACCTTTGATGCTTTGGCCCTAGGAAGATTGGAAAATATTGTCAATGAGAAAAATAGGACACGAAATGAAAATGGTGTCCTTTTTGCAAAAGATAATCTGAAAATCCCCATCATCGTTTATTTATTGGGGCGTGTTTTTCCTCTCCTTTAAAAGGTGAGGAGAGTGAGGAAAGAAAAAATGTTATGGATTGAGGCTGTGCGCCAATTATCTCAAGATTTGGAAGAGCCTTTCGCTCTAGAATTTGTCTGGAGAAATTTACACGAACTCACAAAATTACAGTGGTTAAATTTACAAAGAGAAGCGATTTCAGATACGGATTTAGCTGCACTTACATCTGTCGCGCAGCGTTTGAAAAATAATGAACCGCCACAATATATTGTAGGCTGGGCTGAATTCTGTGATTTAAAACTTGCCGTGGATGAGCGTGTCCTGATTCCACGTCCAGAAACAGAAGAGCTGGTGCAGATGATTCTCGCTGAAAATGAGCAAGATAGACGTACGGTTTTAGATATTGGCACAGGATCTGGTGCTATTGCTCTAGCACTGGCGGAGAAAAGAAAAGAGTGGGAGATTACTGCATCGGATGTTTCAGAAAAAGCACTTGAACTTGCTCAATTGAATGCAAAAAGACATCAAATTTCTCTTAATTTCATTCTCTCTGATGTCTTTGAAAATATTCAAGGACAGTACGATATCATTGTGTCCAACCCACCCTATATTGCCTTTGATGAAACGTATGAAATGGATCAATCCGTCATTCGCTTTGAACCAGATAGCGCACTCTTTGCTGAAAATCAAGGTCTAGCAATTTATCAGAACATTGCTGAAGCAGCTCATCAATTTTTAAAGCCACAAGGGAAAATATATTTAGAAATCGGTTATAAGCAAGGTCCAGCAGTGAAAGACTTGTTTGAGAAGGCTTTTCCTACTAAAAAAGTCCGTGTGCACCGTGATATTTTTGAAAAAGATCGTATGATAAGTGTGACATAGATGAAAATAAAACATATAGAAGTAAAGAAAGATAGATATCTCCCTTTACTTCTTTTAGCTGATGATCATGAGCATATTATGACCTATCTTGCAAAAGGTGAACTTTTTGTACTGATGGATCAGTCTGAAATTAGGGCAGTGTGTGTAGTCAGTCCGACTCTCGAAATTGAAAACCTAGCTGTAGCGCCTGATGCACAAGGTCAAGGCTATGGCAGAGCCCTGATAAACTACCTTTTTAAAAAGTACAAGGGCCAGGGTGTCATGACCGTCGGCACCGACGATATATCGGGAAATGTCCTTTTCTATGAAGCTTGTGGTTTTGAATATACCCATAAGATAAAAAATTATTTTATTGACCATTATAGTTTTCCGATTTACGAAGATGGAAAACAACTTAAAGATAAATGCTACTTAAGAAAGGAGCTATAAAATGACAGTTGAAAAAGCAATAGCAGCTTTAAAAGCAGGAGAATTGGCAGTGTTGCCAACAGAAACAGTTTACGGCATTTTCGCGGATGCAACCAACGAGGCAGCGGTGCAAAAACTTTATGCTGTAAAAGGGCGTCCTGTTGAAAAAGCCTTGAATATGAACGTGGCGGATTATGACACAATTTTAAAATATTCAGTGCATCAACCTGCTTATCTTGAAAAACTCGTGCAAACTTTTCTGCCTGGACCGTTGACGATTATTTTAGAAGCAAGTCCTGAAGTTCCTGAGTGGATTCATGTGGGGAAAACTACTGTCGGATTCCGAATGCCTTCAATTCCAGCCACACAAGAAGTGATTAAAGCTTTAGGGGTTTTAGTTGGTCCCTCTGCTAATCTTACCGGCTCACCAAGCCCACGTTTCTATGATGATTTAACATCCGCTATCCTTGATAAAGCAGCTGTTGCACTTCAAGATGATAGTGTTTATGGTCTAGATACAACGATTTTGGATCTTTCTGGTGAAATGCCTAAAATTTTACGTCAGGGGGCAATTACAGCGCAAGAACTTCTTGATGCTGTTCCAGAATTATCTGAAATTGTCTGAACAAATAATTTGGTTCGGCACTTTGCTTTAGATATAATGGTAGATGTACAAAAGCTACCCACGCAAAAGGAAAAATGCTTGAGGTAAGCATCGTATAAGGCAAAGGAGACACACATGGAAATTTATAATTTTGAAGCGTTTGATCCAGAACTTTGGGCTGCTATACATGCCGAAGAAGTTCGACAACAAGAAACAATTGAGTTAATTGCCTCAGAAAATATCGTATCCCCAGCGGTACGTGCAGCTCAGGGATCTGTCTTAACAAATAAATACGCAGAAGGTTACCCGGAAAAGCGTTATTATGGTGGGACAGAAGCTGTAGATGTGGTGGAAAACTTGGCCATCGAACGTGCCAAAGAACTATTCCATGCAGACTTTGCTAATGTGCAGCCACACTCTGGCTCACAAGCCAATGCAGCAGCTTACATGGCCTTGATTGAGCCTGGTGACACTGTATTAGGTATGGATTTGAATTCTGGTGGGCATTTGACTCATGGTTCTCAAGTCAACTTCTCAGGTAAGATGTATAACTTTGTTTCTTACGGTCTTAATTCAGAAACAGAATTGCTTGATTTTGATGAGATTGCAGCACAAGCTGAAAAGCATCGCCCAGCACTTATCGTTGCTGGTGCATCGGCTTACTCTCGTATTATTGATTTTTCAAAATTCCGTGAGATTGCAGACAGTGTCGGTGCAAAATTGATGGTAGACATGGCTCATATCGCTGGTCTTGTGGCTACAGGTCATCATCCAAGTCCTTTTCCTTATGCAGATGTAGTAACCTCTACAACACATAAAACATTGCGTGGCCCACGTGGGGGTCTCATTTTGACCAATGATGCGGAGCTAGCTAAAAAAATCAACAGCGCTATTTTCCCTGGTTTACAAGGTGGTCCCTTGGAGCATGTTATTGCTGCTAAAGCAGTTGCCTTTAAAGAAGCTTTGTCACCAGACTTTTCAACTTATATTGATCAAGTAGTGAAAAATACAGCAGCCATGGCCGATGAATTTAGCAGAGCTGGTTTACATGTTATCTCAGATGGTACAGACAATCATCTCTTCCTCGTCAAAGTAACTGAGCTTGGAATTAATGGTAAAGAAGCACAAAATCTCCTTGATACAGTTAACATTACCCTCAATAAAAACTCTGTTCCTGGTGAGGAACTTAGTCCTTTTAAAACAAGCGGTGTGCGTATTGGTGCCGCAGCAATCACTAGCCGCGGCATGAAGGAAGAGGAAAGCCGTAAGATTGCACAAGCAATTATTAAAGCATTATCCAATAAAGATGACGAATTTGCTCTTCAAGAAGTTCGCCAATTTGCATTAGATTTGACAAAAGGGTTTCCTTTAGTCTAGAATATAAGTACGACTTTTTTAACAAAATTTCCACCAACCGAATAAAAATGAACAGTGATAAGTAAATAAAGGTGGAAATGCTAGAGAAGTTTTTAACATGAGATGGCATATAATAACAACTGGAATTGAGACATGAGCCGTCGAAAAAATGATTAGGAATAGATAAATGTTGAAAATTTTGAAGCTATTCATCAAGCTTGCGCTACTGGCAGCAGTAGTCGGAGCAGGTTTTTACGTGCACCGAACTTATAGGAACGTAAAAAACGTGATGCAATATGAAAAATCGGTTGATGCAACCCTAAAAGCTCAAGGCTTAGAGGGAGATACAAAGCTTGCATTAGCTATTATTTATACAGAGACAAAAGGGAATGCTGTGGATGTTATGCAGTCGAGCGAGAGCTTGAACGGCAATCAAAATAGTATTTCAGATGAAGATAAGAGTATTGCACAAGGTGTTTCAAACCTTTGTAAAGTTTTAGAGTACGCTGAAGACAAAAAAGTTGATATTTGGACAGGCGTTCAAGCATATAACTTTGGTCAATCTTATATAGATTATGTTGCGAAAAATGGTGGAAAAAATAATTTAGAACTGGCTGAAAAATATTCACGTACAGTTGTAGCACCTAGCTTGGGAAACACCACAAATGCAACCTATTATCATGTGACGGTTGACTCTTTGATGAACAGTGGGGGAAAACTCTACGTTAATGGTGGCAATATGTATTATGCCAATGAAGTCAAGTGGCATTTGATGCTTCTTAATCTTTTTAACTGGTAAAACAAAAAAAGACTGTTTAAGGCAGTCTTTTTTTTGTTTGTTCATTAATATTTAATATCGAAATTTTTAAAGTCCGGGAATTCGTCTGGATAGATTTCGAGATTTGTGACTGAGGCAAAAGGAGTGGGCCCTTTACGAAGTTTATCTTCGAAATTTGACAAAGCTTTCTGGCTATCTGACTGGACATAAAGTCCCACCGTACCGTCGGAATTATTCCACACGCGTCCTTTGAGTTTGAGTTGACGCGCGATTTGGACCGTACCATAACGGAAACCGACACCTTGTACCTGTCCGTGAGCAATCATTTTAACCTTATACATCCTTACACCTCCTTATAGGAAAATAAAAAATCTTCATGTATTCTATGTTATAATTATAGCAAATGGAAATTATTACAGCAAAAGACAATAAAAAAATAAAAGAAGCACGTAAACTGCTGACAAAGAAAAAATATCGTAAAAATTCTTATCTTATTGAAGGCTTTCATTTGCTAGAAGAAGCTGTCAATTCGGGAGCGAAAATTTTACAAATCTTTGTGGAAGAAAACAAATATCAACACGTTTCACACCTAGAAAATGTTCTTGTAGTGAGTTCAGAAGTTCTTAAAAGCCTATCGGATGCTGGAACACCGCAAGGTGTTGTCGCTGAGGTAGCTTTCGAAGAAGTGAAAGTTGAGTTTGGGCACGGTAAGTATTTAGTCCTTGAAAATGTCCAAGACCCTGGCAATGTCGGAACGATGATTCGGACAGCAGATGCTGCAGGTTTTTCAGCAGTACTTTGTATGGGGGATACTGCAGATATTTATGCTCCAAAAGTGATGCGAAGTATGCAAGGAAGTAACTTTCATATTCCTGTTTTGTCTGTGGCAGATTTTACGGAATTACAAGAAGCGCGCATTCCTCTTTATGTTACCACTCTGTCCAACCGGTCCATCAGTCACAAAGAACTTGTAGCAGAAGAGGACTTTGCCTTAGTGATGGGGAATGAAGGTGCGGGTGTTTCTGATCAGGCAGTAGCTGTAGCGGATCAACTTGTCCATATTGAGATGCCTGGACGCGCAGAGTCTTTGAATGTCGCAGTGGCTGCGGGAATTTTGATGTTTAGCCTATAAAAAAACTGCTCATAGGCAGTTTTTTCTTTTATTGAACTTTGGCTGCTAAAGTTTCTGCAAAGGTCTCAAGATTTGTAATATCTTCATCTTCAGCATTCAAGTCCACTTTGACAGATTCTGCACCTTTCTCAGCTCCAGTAAGTGCAAATTGTTCCTCAAACATGTCGACACAAATACAGAAATCATCATAGAAAGTATCTCCTGAACCACAGACACCGAATGTTTTTCCAGAAAGATCAACATCTTGCAAATCTTCATAGAAATCAACGATTTCATCTGGCAATTCACCATCGCCATAAGTATAAGTGGCAACAATGCAAAGATCTGCATCTTCGAATTCGTCAGCGTCAACTGAAGTACATTCGTCCAAATCTACATCAAGACCTAAATCTTCCAATTTATCAGCAACGATTTCCGCGATTTCTTGCGTATTGCCGGTCATACTTGCATAAACTACTTTTGCTAAAGCCATTTTTTGCTCCCTTGTGAAATTTATATAACAAAATTATATCAAGAAATTCCAGAAAAATCAGCTCCTATGCATTTTTCTGTACTTTCTACCACAGTATTTTTATGATAAAATAGGAGTATCATTACGATTAAAGAAATATTTAGAAGAAGGTAAAAATAGTGATTACATTAAAATCTCAACGTGAAATAGATCAAATGGATCGTGCCGGCTCTTTGTTGGCAAGCATCCATATCGGTTTGCGTGATTTGATAAAACCAGGTATAGACATGTGGGAAATCGAAGAATATGTACGAAAAGTTTGTAAAGAAAATAATACGCTTCCTCTCCAAATCGGTGTAGATGGTTCAATTATGGATTATCCTTATGCCACATGTTGTTCACTGAACGATGAGGTGGCGCACAGTTTTCCACGCCACATGAAATTAAAAGATGGCGACCTTATCAAAGTAGACATGGTTTTGGGTATGGTTGAAGATGGTTCTGTTGATGTTTCAAAACTTGATTTTGATAATGTTCCTGAGATGAAGAAATATACGGAAGGTTTCAGTGGAGCCATTGCAGATAGCTGCTGGGCTTATGCCGTAGGCACACCATCAGAAGAAGTGAAAAACCTTATGGATGTGACACGTGAGTGTCTCTATCTCGGAATCGAACAAGCTGTTGTTGGTAACCGTATCGGTGACATTGGAGCAGCTATTCAAGAATATGCAGAAAGTCGTGGTTATGGTGTAGTTCGTGACCTTGTCGGTCATGGTATGGGTCCAACTTTCCACGAAGATCCACTGGTGCCACATTACGGAAAAGCTGGACGTGGCTTACGTTTGCGTGAAGGTATGGTTTTGACCATTGAACCCATGATTACGACAGGGACTTGGGAAATTGATACCGATATGGAAACAGGTTGGATGCATAAGACATTGGACGGCGGTTTATCATGTCAATATGAACATCAGTTTGTTATTACCAAAGATGGTCCAGTAATTTTGACAAGCCAAGGAGAAGAAGGCACTTACTAAGAAGGCTCTCCTATCTCATGAAGACAGAAAAATGAAAGGAGGAGAAGACCAGATGAAAGCTCTTTTTCAACGTGTATCGTCTTGGCAAACTTTGAAAGACTTCATGAACTTTTATAAAAGTTCAGAGATGTCCTTATCAAGTATTGCTGTAGCTTATTACTTGCTTTTATCCATTTTCCCGCTACTTTTGATTTTTGCCAATATTCTCCCCTTCTTAAATCTTGATATTGATATGATCTTGGATGTGCTTCATGATCAGATTCCGGATCAGATTTATGATATGAGTGTCGGATTTATCCGAAATGTCTTAGAAAATCCTAATACAGGATTACTTTCGATTTCCGTTTTGGCTGGTTTTTGGACATTTTCTCGCGCACTTGCGACCTTACAGATGGCTATGAACAAAGCTTATGAGGTTTCAGAACATCGTGATTTCATTCTCAGCCGAATCATTGGTCTAGTTGTTGGCTTAGGGCTCATGGTTATGCTCTCTTTAACTATCTTGATTTCAACATTTGGTCAGGTGATTTTGACCTATGTGCATGAGAACCTCTTTGCCTTTGATGATCGACTGTACCGGACATTGCAAACAGCTACCTTACCAGTTGTCATCATTGTTGTGCTTATTTCTTTGATTTTACTGTACTTTGTCTTACCCAACGTCAAAATACATAAGCTACGTTATATTATGCCCGGGACCATTTTCTCTACTTTGGTTCTTGTGGCCCTGCCTCATTTTTTTGGGGCCTATTTAAGTCGAGCTTTAGGGCAAATGCGTGACTTTAAACTGGTTGGTTCCTTGCTTATTTTTGGTTTAATGATTTGGTTTATTTTCATTGCTAAAGTTATTATCATCGGAGCGGTATTCAACGCCACTTATCAGAAAAAGTCCTTTGGTCAAATCGAAACACGACGTGGTGAGATTGTTGCTTTTATTAAAGAAATTAGAAAATAAAAAAACGTTCTGTTCTGGCAGACGTTTTTTTTATTATACATTTATACTTTCGCTTTTTTACGGAACACAATAAATTTTGAATAGAAATAGTTCAAGACAATATTCAATACTTGGATGGCCAGTGAAAGAGCAAGAACGACTACTGGTTTTTTCAAGTGCAAGAGATCCATCAAAATCTCCGGATGACTATCGATAAACCACCATTTCAGAACAATAGCCAAAAGCATGAAGAATAAGCGTCCAGCAGCAAAGTTAAGGAAATCACGGAAAATATGTGTAGATTTATGTTTGAAAACCCAAATTTTATTGGTAAAGAAAGCAAAGATAATACTGACAATTTGTCCGATTGCCTCTGAAATCGCCCCCGCATTTATCCCGGGGTGATTAAGCAGATAAAAGCTTGATTGCATAAAGACATAATAGACAAGGGTCGTCAAGACACCGAAGACGAGATAAGTGAAAGCTTCAGTCTTAGCAAAGTTTTTAATTTTTTCCATAGCACCTCATTTTACCAAAATTGTAGTTTTTTTGCCAGATGATACATGTTTAAAATATAGTCGGATGGAAGGGGGCTTAATTAATAATGGTTGTTTTACTGTTTGTCGCACGTGTGGCAATTTTTTTCCGTAAAATGTCAATCTTATCTTGAGGTTGTCGCGTCCAGTCGGTCACCTCAGCAATTACTTTTAAAGGTGCAGTAGAGCGATAAGAACGTGTGGGATTACCCGAGAATTTTTTATCGGTGACATTGGGATCATTTTCATAAGGACCTGTTGGTTCCACCAGATAGACATGTGGCACCTCAGCTTTTCCAGCAGCGATTTGGGCAGCAAAGCCAGCACCATCTTTTAAAGCTGTAAAATAGATATGATTCATGGTCACACGTGAATCATAATTAGAGACAAAACCCGCCCTTAAATAATCCCCTATTTTGAGTTCGGCTTTCGTCCCGTGGTAGAAAGGACCTTCATCATGTACTTTTTCCATTAGGTAATCTTCTTTCTTAAGTTGATTTCAAAGCTGGCGATACGCGATGATCATAATGTATTATACAGTATCCCGCCACTTTTTTCTATCAGGAAGCGAATGAAAAAACAAGTGTAAAAAAAAGTGACGCTCTGGTAAAAATTTCGTTTAGCATATTTGACCTCCGTTCTTGGGTATGATAAACTTAATCTATGTTAAAATCACGATTTTACTCTTTTATACTTGGAACAATCATTGAAGCATGGATTTTCTCCATCGCCTTTTTTCAGGCACAGTGGTTTTGGTTCTTTATCGCAAGCTTCCTTTTAGGTCGCAGAATTTATGTGGCTTATAAAGTAGACAAGTTTGTAAAACTTAGCAAGATCAAATAATGGAGAACATCCATTATTTTTTTTACTATTTTTAGGTCTGAGATGAACCAGTATACTAAGTTATATTTTAGCTAGTGAAAGGGAATAAAATATTAAACTCTATATTATATTAGCCAAAGCAAAAAGGATTATTGTTTATATTTTGATATAATAAGGAGAGAAAAAGACGATAGGAGACGGTTATGACAGTCACAGTACAAGATCTCATCAAAAAAATAAAATTTAATGTTATCTACTCGACGGAAACAGCACTTCAAAAAGAAGTGACCACCTCAGATATTTTACGCCCAGGTTTAGAGATGTCTGGTTATTTTGAATACTTTACCCCTGAACGGATACAACTTTTCGGGATGAAGGAATGGTCCTACATGATGAACGAGGTAGGTGATGCGCGTTATGATATTCTCAAAAAGGTAATGACTGAGATAACTCCTGTTGTTATCGTTGCACGTAATCTTGAAATTCCGGAAGAGATGGTGAATGCAGCGCGTAAGCATGATATTGTCTTGCTGCAGTCACGTGAGACAACTAGCCGTCTGAACAGCATCCTGACCTCTTACTTGGATGAAGAGCTGGCAGAGCGTGTCAGTGTACACGGAGTCTTGATGGACATTTATGGTGTGGGTGTTTTGATTCAGGGAGCAAGTGGTATTGGGAAATCAGAAACAGCTTTGGACTTGGTGGCGCGTAACCACCGTCTCGTGGCTGATGATCGTGTCGATGTTTTCCAAAGAGATGCCTTTACTTTAGCGGGGGAACCGGCGCCAGTTTTGCAAAATTTCTTGGAGCTTCGTGGTGTTGGTATTATTGATGTTATGAGTTTGTACGGTGCGCGTGCGGTCAAGGATCAAACGGATATTGATTTAACAATTTATCTTGAACCTTATGAAGTAGGGGGCGAATTTGACCGTTTGGGTAATGGTGTGAAAAACATTATTCTTGCAGATGTTGAGGTGCCACAGATCAAGATTCCTGTAAAAACAGGGCGTAATGTCTCCACAATTATTGAGGCTGCCGTGATGAACTATCGTGCCAAAGATATGGGCTATGATGCAACGGCACTTTTTGAAGATCGTTTGACACATTTGATCGAAAACAATAGCTAAGGAGTGAAAGTGAATTATTTTCCATATTTAGCAATGAATAAGATTGCTTTAGAGTTAGGGCCCTTTTCCATTCATTGGTATGCGATTTTCATTGTGACGGGGGCTGCCCTAGGTGTCTGGCTGGCATGTAAGGAAGCACCACGGCGAGGCTTGACCTCAGATGATGTGATTGACTTTATCTTATGGGCTTTCCCAATCGGTCTGATCGGTGTCCGGGCTTATTACGTTGCTTTCCAATGGGATTATTATAGCCAACATCCGAGTGAAATTATCGCTCTTTGGGATGGCGGAGGTGCAATTTATGGCGGTCTGATTGCGGGTGCAATTGTCTTGTTTGTCTTTTCTTACTATAGGATGATTAATCCTCTGGATTTACTGGATATAAGTATTCCTGGTGTATTAATCGGACAAGCTTTTGGACGTTGGGGAAATTTTGTCAATCAGGAAGCCTATGGCGATGCAGTAAGCAACTTAAATTATCTGCCGACCTTTATTCGGGAGCAGATGTTTATTGATGGTGCTTATCGAATACCCACTTTCCTCTACGAAAGTATTGGAACCTTTTCGGGCTTTCTTCTCATTATGATTTTCCGCCATCGTATTCCAGGACTCAAGCGTGGTGAAATCTTTGCTTTCTACCTTATCTGGTATGGAGCGGTTCGCTTTATTGTAGAAGGCATGCGGACGGACAGTCTGATGTGGGGAGCATTCCGTGTATCACAGGTCTTCTCAGCCCTAATGATTGTTGCGGGTATAGCGTTTGTGCTTATCAGACGTTTGAAAAAAATTGATTAAGAAAAAAATGTACAAGTGTATCTTTTGTAGCAAGGCAAAAGGTGCATTTTTTATTACATTACAAAAAAGTAAGCTCAGCTTCATGCCAATACGCGTAAAATAGAGATATTAAGAGGAGAAGAGGAGCGAAAAATGAAACATACACTTGCACTTGTGACAACTGTTGGGCTTATCACATTTTGTGTTTTTAATATACTCCATCAACAAACGGAAACCGTCCGTAGCCTTCCCTCGGATACTCTCGGCACTCACAAAACAGCTGCCCCATCGAAAAAGAAAAATGTAAATGTTCGTGACATTTATGCCAAGAACATGAAAAAACGAATCGTTTTTCCAGATAATGAAAAATCGCTTGACGAAAGCGGACAGAAAGATCCAACTGTACAAAAAGCCAAAGATGCAGCAGAATTTTACAGCAAAATCCCCACTTTCATTACGGACCTTGTCAAAGAAGCTGCCAATCTCTCACATAAGCTTTTCCGGTAAGGCCTCGTTTTTTCTGAGGAAAGAATAAAAAAGGGATAAATATAAAAATCCTCTGAAAACACTGGTACGAGTGCCCTAAATATCTCGGAGAAAATTATGTGCCAAATTAGTTTATAAAAAATATTAATTTTGCTATAATAAAGTAAAATTACCGTTTGAATTTAAGCGGTTTCGGAGGTGAAGTATGGGAGAAATTAGTGTACAAAATATAGCCTGGCTGATCATTGCAATTGCTTTTGCAGCTTTGGTTATCTTCTTAATTGTACTTTTAGTTAAAGTTTCAAAGGTTGTTGAGGAAGCCAATCGTACGGTGAAACTCGTCTCTAGTGATGTCGATGTTTTGCTTCACCAAGCGGATGGCTTGATGGCGAAAGCCAATGTTCTTTTAGATGATGTTAATGGAAAAGTTGCAACAATTGACCCTCTCTTCGTTGCAGTAGCAGAGCTTTCAGAGAGTGTTACTGCAGTGAATAAAAGCAGTCGCGACATGGTTGAACGTTTCTCAAGAAAATCGGGAACGGTTGGTCGTTCAGCTTCGACTTTAGTATTGGCTAAAACAGCAAACAAATTTATGAAGAAGAACAAGAAAAAGAAAGTGGAGGATAAATAATATGTCTAAAAAATCAGGATTTTTAGCAGGAGCTTTGATTGGTGCCGCTGCAGCTTTGTTTTTCGCCCCTAAAAAAGGAAGCGAAATGCGTGAAGATGCGAGTAAGATGTATGACGACTTTAAAGACGATCCAGAAGCCGCATTGAACAACTTGCGCGATTTTTCGACAGAAAAATTCAATGATATCAAAGAGCGTTTTGATTCAGGAGAAATTTCTGCAGACTCAGCAAAAGATTATTTGACAAGTAAACGTGATTTGATTAAAGAAAAAGTTGATTCAGGTGAACTTTCAAAAGACTCTGTTATTGAATTTTTCAACAGCACACGCGATGCAATAGTTGATAAAATCAATCAAGCGAAAGAAGATACTGAAGAACTTTTTGATGAGAACGAATCAGAAATTACTGACGAAGTAGTGGAGAAAACTGCTGAGTTCAAAGAAAAGTTGGATGACAGTGCGGATACAGTCGCAGAAAAGGTCGAAGATGTTAAAGAAGATGCTGCAGAAGCAGTAGAAAATAACGTCGACTTTGGTAAAATTTCTGAAGAAGCGGGAGAGCTTGAAAAAAAAGCTAAAGACCTCTCAGGTACAGAGTGGTAAAAGAGATGCTGTCTGCGGACAGTTTTTCTTTTTGTAAAAATGTTACAGTGTTTATTTGAGCTTTTGTAAAGAAATTGCGTTATAATAGTTTTATCAAAAATAAAAAATCGGAGGATTTACAATGACTCAAGCTAACTTTGGCGTAGTCGGTATGGCCGTAATGGGTAAAAACTTAGCCCTCAATGTTGAATCACGTGGATATACGGTTGCCTTATTTAATCGTACGACTGCAAAAACAGAAGAAGTTGTAGCTGAACATCCAGATAAAAATTTTGTTTTGACAAAAACAATCGAAGAATTTGTAGCTGCGATTGAAAAACCACGCCGTATTATGCTTATGGTACAAGCAGGTCCAGCAACAGATGCGACAATTCAAGCACTTTTACCACATTTGGATAAAGGGGATATCTTGATTGATGGCGGAAATACACATTTCCCAGATACAATGCGTCGTAATGCAGAGCTTGCAGACTCAGGTATTAACTTTATTGGTACAGGTGTTTCAGGTGGTGAAAAGGGCGCTCTTGAAGGTCCTTCAATCATGCCTGGCGGACAAAAAGAAGCTTATGATTTGATTGCACCAATCTTTGAACAAATCGCAGGTAAAGCACCTCAAGATGGTAAACCATGTGTGGCTTATATGGGCCCTAATGGTGCAGGTCACTATGTAAAAATGGTCCACAATGGTATCGAGTATGGCGACATGCAACTCATTGCTGAATCTTATGATCTTTTGAAACGTGTACTTGGTCTTGATAATGCTGAAATCCAATCTATCTTTGAAGAATGGAATGAAGGCGAATTAGACAGCTACCTTATCGAAATCACAAAAGAAGTCCTTAAACGTAAAGATGATCAAGGTACAGACGGTTATATTGTGGACAAAATCCTTGATAAGGCCGGAAATAAAGGAACAGGTAAATGGACATCACAAAGTTCGCTCGATTTGGGTGTTCCATTACCATTGATTACTGAATCAGTGTTTGCACGTTTCATCTCAACCTATAAAGATGAACGTGTGAAAGCAAGCTCAATCTTATCAGGTCCAGAAGTGAAATTCTCAGGCGACAAAGCTGAAATTGTGGAAAAAATCCGTCAAGCGCTCTATTTCTCAAAAATTATGAGCTATGCCCAAGGTTTTGCTCAACTCCGCCAAGCTTCTAAAGAATACGATTGGGATCTTCCTTACGGTACCATCGCGCAAATCTGGCGTGCAGGATGTATCATCCGTGCTGAATTCTTGCAAAACATTACAGATGCTTTTGACAAAGATGCTAACCTTGAAAACCTTCTCTTGGATGAATACTTCATTGATATTACAAAACGCTACCAAGCAGCAGTACGTGATGTAGTAAGTCTTGCTGTTCAAGCCGGTATCCCAGTACCAACGTTCACAAGTGCAATCAGCTACTATGATAGCTACCGCTCAGCAAACTTGCCAGCGAACCTTATCCAAGCACAACGTGACTACTTCGGTGCCCACACATACGAACGTAATGACATGGAAGGAATCTTCCATTATGACTGGTATACAGAAGACTAAAAGAGAAATCTCGCTGAGCTCAAGCTCATGTATAAGAGGATATCAAAAAAACTACCAATAAGTTGGTAGTTTTTTTTGATATCCTTAAGAAAATGGTGATTACTTACCACTTAACCCATCAGTGATATGCTCAATATTCCATTTGAGCATATCGTAATAGGTGTCACCTTTTTGACCTTCGTCAGCGAGTGAATCAGTAAAGATTTTTGAGTAGATTTTGACACCGGTTTGTCTAGAGACAGATTCCATCGTTTTTGGTGAAACGCTGGTTTCCACAAAGAGTGCTTTTACATTTTTATCTTTAACAATCGTGTTGATACGGTTGAGTTGGGCTGGTGTACCTTGGTTGTCTGTATTGATTTCCCAGATATATTCAGCTGTAAGACCGTATTGTTTTGAGAAGTACTTAAAAGCACCTTCACTGGTAACCAAGATTCGGTCTTCCTCCGGAATGGTTGCAATCTTAGCTTTTGCTTCTGTGTCCAGCTGTTGTAGCTTATCTGTATATGCTTTGAGATTTTTTTGATAATCTTCTTTATGCTGAGGATCTTTCTTTGAAAGTTCCTTTTCGATATTTTGGGCATAAATAATGCCGTTTTGAATATTCAGCCAAGCATGCGGGTCTTCTTCACTTTCTTTGCCTTTTTCACTTAAGTGAATGGGAGTAACACCTTGGCTAACCATAAAGGTTGAATCTTCTTTACGACTATTTTTAATCAGCTTATCAAACCAACCTTTTCCAGTTTCCAAATTGAGGCCATTGTAAAAGACAAGGTCGGCTTTTTCAACTGCTTGAGTGTCATTGGGTTTCGGATCGTACTGATGAGGATCCGTGCCACGTGGGACCATGCTATAAACATCCACATGGTCTTTCCCGATATTTTCGGCAATATCGGCAATGATGGAGTAGGTGGTTACAACCTTAAGTTTATCAGATGCCATACTTTCTTCTTTTTTAGGCGAGCATGCTGTAAGAAGTAACAGAAGTGAGGCTAAAAGGGCAATTAAAGAGAGCTGTTTGCGGTTCATGATTGAGGTCCTTTCTTAGAATAGCGGATAAATCCGTTGCGAGGGCTGAGGAAGAAGGAGAGGGCAAAGGTAAGTGCCCCAACGATTACAATGGTTGCGCTTGTAGGCAGATCGTATTGGAAGCTGATAATAACACCTAAAATACCAAATAATACACCTAAGACAGAAGACATCGCGATCATATGTGGCAATTTATTTACCCAGAGATAAGAAATAGAGGCAGGAATGATAAGCATGGCAACCACAAGAACAATTCCGACTTGTGACAAGGCAGAAATTGTAAAAAGTGTCAGCAAAATCATCAATAAATAGTGATAAAAAGTATTGTTTAAACCATAAGCTTTAGACATAGTTGGATCAAAGGAAGTAATAAGTAGCTCCTTGAAGAAGAGTTTGACTACCAGAACAACAGCAATCAATAAAACGAAAGACTGAACAAGTTCGTGTGGAGTAACGGCAAGGATATTTCCAAAAAGAATATGGTTAAGGTCTGCACCACTTTCAGCTTTTGTGATTAATATGATTCCTAGAGCAAAGAAGCTACTTAGGATAATACCAATCGAAGCATCTGTCTTCAAATTACTATGTTTGATGATAAATTGAATCAGAATGGCACCTAAAATCCCAGATACTGTTGCGCCAATCAAAACATTTATCCCTAGCATATAGGAGATAGCAACCCCTGGTAAGACCGCGTGAGATAAAGCATCACCCATGAGAGAAAGACGCCTCAAGACGATAAAACTCCCTAAAATTCCAGAGATAATCCCTAATAAAATGGAAGCGATAAAAGCACTCAGCATGGTTACAGTAAGGCCTGTTACATCTGAAAGAAAAAATAAAATATCCACTGAGACTAGCCCTCGCTTTCCTTGATGATGATATCGCCTAAGGCTTCACCGTACGCTCTTTGAAGATTTTCATTAGTGAAAGATTGGGCAGTATAATCAGCACAAATAAGTTTTTTATTAAGAATAACCAGATAATCAAAATAGGCTTTAACATTATGAAGATTGTGGTGAACAATGATAATCGTTTTACCATTCTGGCGTAACTCTTCAAGTATATTAATGATGATTTTTTCGCTCATCATATCGATACCCACAAAAGGTTCATCTAAAAAGTAATAGTCAGCTTCTTGGGCCAGTGCACGAGCGATGAAAACACGTTGCAATTGTCCACCAGACAAAGCGCTTAACTGGCGCTCTTTAAAATTGTCCAAGCCAAGTTTATGAAGTGCATGTTCCGCTTTTTGTCTTTCTTTTTTACGGGGCTTTTGAAAGAGTTTTAAGTTGGGATATGTACCTGTCAAAACGGTATCAAAGACCGTGATTGGAAAACTAAGATCAATTTCGCTACGTTGTGCAACATAGGCAATCTTTCTCTTGAAAGTCTTGAGTGGGGTTTCATCGATGGTGACTGAACCGGATTTGGTTGGGATCATCTCTAAGATGCTTTTCATCAAAGTTGACTTCCCCGCACCGTTAGGTCCAATAACTCCTGTACAGGAGCCTTCAGGTATATGCAGTGATATATTTTCTAAGGCAAGGTTGCCTTTATATTCGACGGATAAATTTGAAATTTTTAACATTATTTCCCTTGTTTTTAAAGTTCACAGTGAGCTACTGTTGGCGCCCAAGATTTAGTTTGGTGTCGATAGCGTGATTTGAGTTTTGAAAATTTGGGTATATAAAAATAAGCTTCATACTGAAGGTAGTGTGAAAGGTATGTAGATTAACATTTCTTTCTATAAATTTTGTTTTCTTCCTGCTCTGTCTTAGCATGAAATGGAAGGGCATGAATTCTAAAAAGTAAAAAATAATTTCTTGTATGAAGTCTTAAATATCATTTTACAGTACATGCTAAATAAAGTCAAGTTATTTATAGGGCATCCTATAAAAATTAGAAAAGAAAAACTAAGGTTTTGCCTTAGTTTAATTTTTATATTTAGAGACTTTTGAGTTTGCCACGGAATTCGTCAATAGATTGGTAGCCTTTTTTGTCCATGATTTCTTGAAGTTCTCTACGGATTCTTGTGAAAATTTCTGGACCTTCTTTGTGGAGGGCTGTCCCAATTTGGAGCATGCTTGCACCGCAGAGAAGATGTTCAAAAGCATCTTGACCTGTTTCGATACCGCCTGTTCCGATGATTTGTATTTCTGGTTTAAGACGTGTGTAGAAGGCACGCACATTGGCTAAAGCAGTTGGTTTGATGTATTGACCACCAAGACCGCCGAAACCATTTTTAGGTTTAATCACAACAGCTTCCTCTTCAGTATCGATATAGAGGGCATTTCCGACACTGTTGACAGAGTTGACGTAAGTGAGGGGAAACTTGTTAAGAATGTCAGCCATTTGATCAAAATGTGCCAAGTCAAAATATGGCGGAAGCTTAACACCCAAAGGTTTTTTGAAGAAAGCAAATACTTTTTCTAACAGTTGCTCTGTTGCTTGGAAATCATAGGCTAATTGAGGTTTACCTGGTACGTTTGGACATGAGAGGTTAAGCTCAGTAATGCCTGAAAATGCGCTCTTTTGAATACTATCCAGCATTTCAAGATTTTCTTCGGGACTCATACCAGCAATGGAGAAAAAGATTGGTGTATCTTGATTTTGTTGTACTTCCAAAACATAATCTAGGTAATAGTTGAACCCTAGATTAGGAAGACCCATAGAGTTAATGCTTCCTAAAGCTAAGTCGACATAACGCGGAGAAGGATTGCCTTCTCTCTTTTCCAAGGTACAGCTTTTAGTGATATAAGCGCCAGCATCAGATTTTTCTAATTCTTGCAGATTCTCGATAGTCATACAATGTACACCAGATGCATTCATAAATGGATTGGCAAATTTAGTGTGAGCAAAAGTTGTTTCTTGTTTCAAGTCTCTAAAACCTCTTTCATAATTTTTACTATTCTACCACGATTAGATGAGAAATCAAATGATTAAGCTTAAATGCGTAAGAAAAAGTATTTTACTTTGTTACGTCACTAATCTGTGTTACTATATAGGTGTACTTAGTAATACATATTAGGAGTGGTAATGGAAAATAATACGGAAATGCTCAAGGGTGTTTTAGAAGGTTGCGTCTTACAAATCATCAGCCAAGGAGAAACCTATGGCTATGCCATCACACAGCAATTAAAAAAATTAGGGTTTACTAACGTAGCAGAAGGCACAGTTTATACGATAACTTCTCGGCTTGAACGGCAAAACTTACTGGAGACAGAAAAAAAAGCCTCAGAAAAAGGTCCATCACGTAAATTTTTTAAGTTGAATACTGCAGGAGAAGAGGAACTGGCAGCATTTTGGGTGCGTTGGGAATTTATCTCAGAAAAACTTTCTGAGATAAGAAATAAGGAGAAATGATGAATTTTTGGGAGAGAATAACAGGAAAAGATATGACTGTGGCGAGGGCAGATTTTGCAGAAAGAGTGAAAGGTCTGCCAGAGAGTTACCAACGCATATGGGCAGAGCTTGATGAAGAAATCCAAAGATATAGTGATTTGACAGGGAGAAATCTTATCCCGATCATGAGTAGCTTACTTGAATTTTTTGAAGAAACAGCATTTGATCATGAAGATGTTTCAGCTGTCATTGGTGAGGATAAGGAAGCTTTTGTTGCGGAGCTGTTCGATCAACGACGTCCCATCCCAAATAAATCCTACCGAGACAAATGCCGCGAGCAACTTAATCGAAATGTAGCAAAAAAATTAGGGAGACAACAATAGAATGAAGCTCAAGGAAATCATTGAAGAAAAAAAAGAGTGGTACGCTCTTCAAAATGCTGTAAAAAAACTACCAAAGGATTATGGTATCGTTTATAAGGAGATTCAGAGATATTTTTTTAAGATTGGTGTTTCTGATCTTCAGGTTCTTGGAGAATTGCTTGCCATTTTTGAAGATGGTGTGAAACGCAATCAAGCTGTGCTTGACGTTACAGGGAAAGATGTTGCGGCTTTTAGTGACAGCTTGCTTGATCAAGAAGAGAATTTTGATAAATAAAAAATGCGTTCTACATGTAAGTAGCACGCATTTTTTTAATTAATGAGCAATACGTTTACGGTTTGCTTTTTTACGACTTTCTTGAGCAAACTCCCATTTGTGTTCAATCGGGTCAACAACACGTTTTTTGTAGATTGCGCCTGCAGTAAACAAAGCAGCAAGAGTGACAATGTTACCGGCAACGAAACCAGTGATGAGATTTTTATTCATAGGTAGACCTCCAAAAGTAATTTTAGTATGTTTTAGCGCGCAAGTCGTTTGCGTTTTGCACGTTTTTGACTTTCAGCAAAAGCGTCTTCTTTAAAGGTAGGACGCATTTCCGCATCAATTAATCCCTTATGTTTAGCAACCATTACCGCAGTACCGGCAACTGTAATTTCAATGGCTTTACCTATTAGGTAGCCCTTAAGATATTTATTCATGCTCTCCTCCTTATTGTCCATAATCATCCTATGTTACTTTGATAAACTTATAAAGTTATTATAACATTTGTCGGGCTCTATACCCAATATTTTAAGCTTCTTTTCCTAGAAAGTATACTAAATATTTGAAAGTGTCAAAAATTATTGTTATCTTAACAGTAGAGACATATAGAGGAGAAAAAGAGGCAATCATGAAGAAGAAAGTGCTGAAAGCAGGAAGTGCGATACTAGCACTTGCGATCGTTTTCGGAGCAGCCAGCATACTGGTGAAAACAACAGAAACAGAAAAAGAAAACAAGAAGACTTCCGTGAATACTTATATTCGAAGCATAGCATCTAAAGAAGTAGGGATTGAAACGAAGCAGGAAGACCAAGGTTATCATATCTTGATGAATTATCCCAAGACAAAAAATAAAGTGATTAATCAAAAGTTGGAAGAATTTTCCAATCATGAACTTTCTTCTTTTAAAGACTGTACACCAGAGAAGGATACGGATGAGAAGGGGTCATTGTTTCAATCTTTTGAAACTTATGAGTTTTCCCCAGATATCGTGAGTTTCAAATTTAATGTGATGCGCAAAAGCAATGCGCGTGTCCAAGCTGAAAACCAAGTCATCACTAAAACTTACAATTTGAAAGAAAATAAGGAGTTACAGCTTTCTGATTTGTTTAAGGACAAGGACGATCTCAGCAGTATCGCACAAAATATTTATGAGAAAATGGTGAAGCTCCAAGAGAATTCAAATCAGAGGGCCAAGCAGGTATTAAGTGCGGGATTGCAGCCGATGGAGCAAAATTTTAATGCATTTATCTTGGATAATAAATGTCTGGATTTCTTTTTGAGACCGGGTCAAGTCAACAGTAGTACAAACTTATATACTAAAGTTTCAGTGCCACTGAGTGAGTTAGGCGAGATTGTCAAACCACAGATTTTAGTGGGGGATTTAAAAGAAGAAGCGCAACATTCGAAAATAAAAATTCCTTCTGCCCAACAGGTGCAAAGTAAAGCGCTGGCACATAAGAAATTAGTGGCTTTAACTTTTGATGACGGACCAGATCCACAAACCACACCACGCTTGCTTTCCATTTTAAAGAAGGCAAATGTTCCTGCGACATTTTTCGTACTCGGAAACCGTCTGGAACTCTATCCAGAATTAGTTAAAAAAGAACATGCTTTAGGAAATCAAGTGGGCTCACATACGTATAATCACGAGAATCTGCCACAACTCCCTGCAAAACAAGCCCAAGATGAAATCAAAAAAACTTCAGATTTGATGCAAAAGACAGTGGGCATTCGTCCTCAAGGCTTACGGCCTCCTTACGGTGCCACAACGCCTCAAATCAATAAAATGGCACAAACCCCGATTATTCAGTGGAGTGTAGACTCTTTAGATTGGGAAAGTAAAAATGTGGATCAAATTGAACAAGTTGTCATGAATGAAGTTTATGATGGCTCTATTATCCTCATGCATGATATTTATGATACCTCTGTCGATGGGGCAGCAAGAGTGATTCAAAAACTAAAAAATCAAGGCTATACATTTGTAACAGTCAATCAACTCATACAAGCACGTGGCAAACTTGAAAATTCACACGTTTATTACAATGCAACACAATAAATGAAATCCTCATGTGTAAGATGAGGATTTTTATATGGTAAAAGAGTTCCTAAGTAGAAAAATGCTATAATAAAAGAAGATATCTTCGTACACAGGACAAGAAAGATAAGAAAATTAATAGAAAATATTATATGAAAAAAAATAAGGTAATAGTCGTGGTCGGACCAACAGCTGTAGGTAAAACAGCTTTGGGTATTCAGCTGGCCCAAGTTTTTGATGGTGAGATTATTTCAGGCGATTCGCAACAAGTCTATCGTGGGCTGGATATCGGGACAGCCAAGGCAAGCCCAGAAGAACAGTCCGCAGCAGTGCATCATTTGATTGATGTACGGGATGTAAATGAAAATTATTCTGCTTTTGACTTTGTTCAAGAAGCTACCGTTTGCATAGAGCAAATTATTTCTCGAGGTAAGCTTCCGATTATTGTCGGTGGCACGGGGCTTTATATCCAGAGTCTTGTTGAGGGGTATCACCTAGGAGGGCAAGAAAATCATGAGGCAATGATGGAACTGCGTCGAAGCTTAGAGAAACTCTCTGATGAAGAGTTGTTTGCGCGTGTCTCCCAAGATATTCCTGAGCTGAATCGGCGAAGGGCAATGCGTTTTCTTGAGCTGGAAGCTTTTGGTACAGGTGAAAATCAAGCGTCTGACTATGAGTTTTGTCTTCTCGGTCTGAATGCAGAAAGAACAATACTCTATGATCGAATAAATCACCGGGTAGACGATATGTTGGAACAGGGCTTACTTGAAGAAGCACAAGCTTTATTTGAAAATCACCCCGAGGTTCAAGCTGCAAAAGGTATTGGCTATAAGGAGTTTTTCCCTTATTTCTCAGGGGAAATCTCACTTGAAGAGGCAGTGGTACTTGTAAAAAGAAATTCACGAAGATATGCGAAACGTCAATTGACTTGGTTCCGCAACCGGATGAATGTCAATTTTTACGATGTCTTTGCTGAAGATTATCCAGAAAATGCTATAATATGTGCAAGAGAATTTTTAAATATGGAGGAAAAAAGTGAAAAATAAGGAATATATTGATTTAGGTTTGAAATACGGAGGCTACATGGCTCAAGACCGTGTCTTTTTGGAAAATCGTTTAGCAAATTTAGACGATGAAAAGGAAAAAATGCTGTTGGTGACTCCGCCTTCAAGTGTAATCAATGCTTATTTTGCAGAACTTTATCAAAAACGTTCTCCTCAAGATGCTACAGACTATTTCTTTGAGTTGTCACGTGATCTGAAGATGTTTCAAGCCCAGCCTAATTTTCATCTTGAAGGAAAAGAAGGAACAGAAAATTTCCGCTTTATGCGCTTAAATCTATCTGGTAAATCTTTTGGTTTTTGCTACCGCAATGCGCAGGAAGAAGCGGTTGTCTTTAGTGAGTTTCCACTGAAGATGACGGCTCAAATCATTTATGAAGTCGCACAGATTTTTCCACATTATGTTTTGGAACAAGAAGGCGATTATATCATTATGAGAAAGGTGAATTTTGAAGGTCAATTCACCGATGCACAAGAACTATCCGATTTGACAACTGCTGATGAAAATGATGATTATATTCGTTTGACAGGCTATAATTTTGAGGATTTGGTGCTTCAAGCTGAAAAAATTCGTTACATCCATCCTCTCCTCTATCAAGCAGAGCAAAATAAGTGCTACATGTACATTTCTAAAGGATTTTGATTGGAATATTCTAAAGAATAAAGTATAATTAAAGGAAAGGAGAGTTTTATGTTAACAGTTTCACTTATTATTACCGTGCTCGTCATTATTATTATTTTGGCGAGTGCAGGAACATTGTTTTATGTGATTAAACAACAAACGGTTGCGATTATCGAACGTTTTGGGAAGTATCAAACGACATCTTCGGCCGGATTCCATGTAAAATTACCTTGGGGAATTGATCGTGTTGCGGCACGGATTCAACTGCGTCTTTTGCAAAATGAAATGACCGTTGAAACAAAAACAAAAGATAATGTTTTTGTGACCATGAATATCGCAACGCAATACCGTGTCAATGAAGAAAATATTAAAGATGCCTACTATAAACTGATGAACCCTTCTGAGCAAATTCAAGCCTACATTGAGGATGCGCTTCGATCTGCTGTGCCTAAGTTGACTTTGGATGAAGTTTTCGAGAAAAAAGACGAGATCGCTTTGGAAGTACAGCACCAAGTTGCAGAGGAAATGACAACCTACGGTTATATTATTGTGAAAACATTGATTACACGTGTAGAGCCTGATGCCGAGGTTAAGCAATCAATGAATGAAATTAATGCCGCTCAACGTAAGCAAGATGCATCACAAATGCTTGCGAATGCTGAAAAAATAAAAATTGTAACTTCTGCCGAAGCCGAAGCCGAAAAAGATCGCTTGCGTGGTGTGGGTATTGCTGAACAACGTAAAGCTATTGTTGACGGACTCGCTCAACAAATTATTGAAATTAAAAATACTGGAGCAAGTTTAACAGAAGATCAGATTATGTCCATTCTTTTAACCAACCAGTATCTTGATACGCTTAATCAATTTGCTGAAGCAGGAAATTCTACAATTTTCCTTCCAGCCAGTGCAGATGGTATAGAAGATATGCGTACACAAATTTTGAGCGCATTGAAAGCAAAAAAATAAAAATCGTCTTTGGACGGTTTTTTTATTGTATGTTTTGTTATTTTATTCTCATTTTGTTATAATTTTTATATAATGAAAAAGGAGAGCGGTGAATGAATCAAAGAAAAATCTTCAAGATATGGGGATTAATGGTACTCGTTATGCTTTTAATGATAATGTTAAAACAGACAGGGGTTCAAGCAGATAAAAAGCCACCAGCAGTGATGGCAGAAAAAGGAATAACTTTGGATATTTCACGTAAATTTTATAAGAGTCAGGTTATCAAAAAGTTTATTGATGATTTGAGTAAATATCCGAATAGTTTTCTACAGCTGCATATGACCGACAACCAAAATTTGGCTGTGGAGATGTCTGCGGTGGGACAAACGACTGAAAAAAACGCTATCTATCAAGACGGACAATGGATAAACACGAAAACCAATCGCCCTTTTCTTTCGAAAAAGGAGCTGGTAGATTTGGTTGCTTACGCGCGCTCAAAAAATGTTGTTTTAATCCCAGAGGTAGAGGCTCCTGCCCACATGCAAGCTATTCTGGACCTTTTGAAAGTCAATGATCCTGAGCGATATGATGCCATTAAGCTACCTGATGGAGCGCCAGAGCAGTTTAATCTGATTGATTACTCTAAGGTTGAGTCACTCAAATTTGTTCAAGAAATCTTGGCAGAATACACACCACTTTTTGCTGGACAAGCAAAGCGCTATTTTCATATCGGTGTCGATGAGATTGACTGGTTGCCTGTTGAATCAAACATGAATTTAGTGAACTACGTGAATGCTTTAGACAATTTTTTAAAGAGTCAAGGTTATACTACGAGAATGTGGAATGATCGTGTGGCTAAAGCAGATCTTCCTGCCTACAATAAAGACATTCAAATCACTTATTGGACACAGATTGGTGGTTGGGATATTAATAGTATGGACGAGAGAGCAACTTTGGGGCGAAAATATACAGCAAGTGCTCAAGAACTTTTAGATGCAGGATTTAAAGTTTTAAATTACAACGCTTATTATACTTATTTCCTTCCAGGTCAGCGCATGTGGCAACCAGAAAGTTATGCTTACACGATTAACGATTTAGTAGAAAATTGGGATTTATCTAAGTTCGAATTGAATAGCGGAAATCAAGTAAGAACAACAGAAAACGTTGTAGGTTCAGCCCTCAGCTTTTGGGGTGAAGAAGCAGGAGATTATACAGATAGCCAAATTCAAAAAAAGATGCAAGATTTTGTGAAAGCCTATTTAAAGAAGAAGTGATGAAGTGAGGTGAAAAATTAGTAAATAAGAGATGGTGTAAAAAAATTAAATAAGTGTTGACAGAAAATAATTTTGTGGTATAATAGAGAAGTTGAAAAGCAGAAGCACCCGCTTCTCGCCTGAGTGGTAATAGCCCTGGGCAACAAAATGGAATTATTCACAAAACGAATGTTTTCATTAGCGGGGCGCACTATGCGTTCCGCTTTTGTTTTTCTAAAAAAATATTTTAGAAGGAGAATAGACATAGCAAAGCAAGACAACAGAAAACCTTTGATGAACGGTCAAATCCGTTCACGCGAAGTACGTCTTATCGGTGCTGAGGGCGAACAGCTTGGTGTTACACCTACAGCTGTTGCACTTACTCAGGCCGAAGACCTTAACATGGATTTGGTTTTGATTTCAAATCAAGAACCACCAGTTGCAAAAATCATGGATTACACTAAATTCATGTTTGAGCAAAAGAAAAAGCAAAAAGAAGCTAAAAAGAAACAGGCAACTGTTACTTTGAAAGAAGTTCGTTTGAGTCCAGTCATTGATAAAAATGACTTCAATACAAAACTTCGTCAAGCAACTAAGTTCCTTGAAAAAGGAGACAAAGTTAAAGTTTCGATTCGCTTTAAAGGTCGTATGATTACTCACCAAGATGTGGGTCGTCAAGTAATGGATGAATTTGCTGAAGCAGTGAAAGATATCGCTGTGGTAGAGCAAAAAGCCAAAATGGATGGTCGTCAAATGTTCTTACAATTGGCACCAATCAAAAAGAACTAAGTTCTTATTATTAACCAAGGAGAATTAAAATGCCAAAACAAAAAACTCACCGCGCATCAGCTAAACGTTTCAAACGTACTGGTAATGGCGGTCTTAAACGCTTCCGCGCTTACACTTCACACCGTATGCACGGTAAAACTGTAAAACAACGTCGTCAACTCCGTAAAGGCCGTATGGTTTCAGCAGGTGACTTCAAACGTATCCGTCGTATGGTTGCGAACATGCGTTAATAACAGTCCTGTGGACTGTTATGCATGAGAGCAATTGACGCGTAGGCGCAAGCCGTACAAGGAAGAACATGCGTTAATAACAGTCCTGTGGACTGTTATGCATGGATACATTGCTGTCCCAATAACATTTCACGACTGATTAACTCATAAGCATTACATAAGACTTATAGGATTTCACTCGAAATCAATCAACCATTTAAATTAACTGTCGATGACAGGATAAAAATTTTCTAAGAAACAAGGAGAACACACATGGCACGTGTTAAAAATAGCGTTGCAACTCGCAAACGCCGTAAACGTATTTTAAAACTCGCTAAAGGTTACTACGGTTCTAAACACCGTCTTTTCAAGACAGCTAAAGAACAAGTAATGAACTCATACTACTACGCATTCCGCGACCGTCGTCAAAAGAAACGCGACTTCCGTAAATTGTGGATTGCACGTATCAATGCAGCTGCTCGTATGAACGGACTTTCATACAGCAAAATGATGCACGGTTTGAAATTGGCTGAAATCGAAATCAACCGTAAAATGCTTGCTGACATCGCTATTGCTGACGCAGCTGCTTTCACAGCTCTTGCTGAAGAAGCTAAAAAAGCATTGGCTAAATAATTTTAAAAACTTCCAAAAGGAAGTTTTTTTGTTTATAAAATTTAAAGTAATCTGTTATACTATGGCTATGAAGTTAACCGCTTACAATGATACCTATAAGCAAGCAGTTATTGATTTGATACTTTCTATTCAGAAGGTAGAATTTGGAGTTGCTATTGATTTAGCAGATCAACCCGATTTGCAAGATATTCATGCACATTACAGTCAATTTTGGCTTGCTGTTGATGAAGAGAAGGGAGTTGTTGGAACACTTGGTATCGTCAAGTTTAATGAACAGCAAGCTGTTCTGAAAAAGATGTTTGTCAATGTTGAATACAGAGGAAAGTCTGTTGCACAACTTCTTTTGGATAATTTGTTTGAGTACTGTCGCATAGAGAATATCAAAGAAATTTATCTTGGAACTGTCGAACAATTCAAAGCGGCACATCGTTTTTATGAAAAAAATGACTTTCTACCTATCAATGAAAAAATACTGCCCAAACATATGCCAAGAATGGAGGTGGACACGATATTTTATAAAAAAAATATCACAGAATAAAAAAGTTGAAATGTAACCGCATACCTTGTATAAAAAGCCTTTTAGCTTCTTTTTCACTTGAAATAAGGCCGGAAAAATAGTAAAATCATAGTGTATTAAAAAGTGCAGAAAGCACTTAAAACAATAAGGAGATAAAAATGTCAATTATTACTGATGTTTATGCTCGCGAAGTCCTTGACTCACGCGGTAACCCAACAATCGAAGTTGAAGTTTACACTGAAGACGGTGCATTCGGACGCGGTATGGTACCTTCAGGTGCTTCAACTGGTGAACACGAAGCTGTTGAACTCCGTGACGGTGACAAATCTCGTTACCTCGGTCTTGGTACTCAAAAAGCTGTTGACAACGTAAACAACGTAATCGCTGAAGCTATCATCGGCTACGAAGTTACTGAACAACAAGCTATCGACCGTGCAATGATCGCTCTTGACGGTACAGAAAACAAAGGTAAATTGGGCGCTAACGCTATCCTTGGTGTTTCTATCGCTGTTGCTCGTGCAGCTGCTGATGAACTCGGTGTTCCACTTTACAACTACCTTGGCGGATTCAATGCTAAAGTATTGCCAACTCCAATGATGAACATCATCAATGGTGGTTCTCACTCAGACGCTCCAATCGCTTTCCAAGAATTCATGATCGTACCAGTTGGTGCACCTACATTCAAAGAAGCGCTTCGTTGGGGTGCTGAAATCTTCCACGCATTGAAGAAAATCCTTAAAGCTCGTGGCCTTGAAACTTCAGTTGGTGACGAAGGTGGATTTGCTCCACGTTTCGAAGGTACTGAAGATGGTGTAGAAACTATCCTTAAAGCTATCGAAGCTGCTGGCTACGAAGCTGGTGAAAACGGCGTTATGATCGGTTTCGACTGTGCTTCTTCAGAATTCTACGAAGACGGCGTTTACAACTACGCTAAATTCGAAGGTGAAGGTGGTGCTAAACGTACTGCTGCAGAACAAATCGATTACCTTGAAGAATTGGTTAACAAATACCCAATCATCACTATCGAAGATGGTATGGACGAAAACGACTGGGATGGTTGGAAAGCCCTCACAGAACGTTTGGGTAACAAAGTTCAACTCGTTGGTGACGACTTCTTCGTTACAAACACTTCTTACTTGGCACGTGGTATCAAAGAAGAAGCTGCGAACGCTATCTTGATCAAAGTTAACCAAATCGGTACTTTGACTGAAACATTTGAAGCAATCGAAATGGCTAAAGAAGCTGGTTACACAGCTATCGTTTCTCACCGTTCAGGTGAAACTGAAGATTCAACAATCTCAGATATCGCCGTTGCTACAAATGCTGGACAAATCAAAACTGGTTCACTTTCACGTACAGACCGTATGGCTAAATACAACCAATTGCTTCGTATCGAAGACCAATTGGGTGAAGTTGCCGTTTACAAAGGTCTTAACGCATTCTACAATCTTAAAAAATAAGGTTTAGAGAGCAACTAATGCTTAATGAAACACTCTTTTGATGTTTAATTTTTAAACATCAAAAGAGTGTTTTTTAGTTTGGAAATTGAGAGACAAGAAGCAAGGGTGTAAAGGTTAGCTTATGCTATAATGAGTACATGAATAAGGTAAACGAAGAACGTGTACACGAAATATTTAATAATATATCCACTGATTATGACAAAATGAATGCCATCATTAGTTTCAAGCAGCATGACTTATGGCGGGATAAAACCATGAAAAAAATGGGGGATTTATCTGACATGACCATTTTGGATTTGTGTTGTGGTACTGGGGATTGGACTTTTGACCTTTCAAAAGCTGTGGGGCAAAAGGGTAAGGTCGTGGGCTTAGACTTTTCTGAAAATATGCTGAAAGTGGCCCAAGATAAACTTGACAAAAAAGGCAATGAAAACATTGAATTTATTCAAGGAAATGCCATGGCTATTCCTTTTGAAAATGACATGTTTGATGCAGTTACGATTGGTTATGGCTTGAGAAACACGCCTGATTATCTCACAGTGCTACGAGAAATTTTCCGTGTCTTAAAAACTGGCGGAAAAGTAGTGTGTATTGAAACTTCTCATCCGACTTTGCCTATTTACAAGCAAGCATTTGAACTTTATTTTAAAAAAGTGATGCCTTTTCTGGGAAAAGTCTTTGCCAAGTCTTTGAAGGAATACCAATGGCTTCAAAAATCTGCGGAGAATTTTCCTGATGCGAAAGCTTTGGCTTTATTGTTTAGCGAGGCTGGATTTTCTACTGTAAGCTATCAAAAACATGGCGGTGGAGCCATTGCTACACACTTTGGGACCAAAGGCTCTCCTGTAACAAAAGAAGACTCACAATGAATTTATAGTCACAAAAGACTTTGTTTACGTTTGTAAACAAAGTCTTTTGCTTTATGAGTTTTAAGTGGTATACTAACAACATATAAAGAATGAAGTAAAATTCAAAAGAAACGAGAATAAGTATGGACACTCAACCCTTTAATATTAAAAAAATTACTTTGAAAGCTTCCAATCGACAAGTCATGCGTCATTTTTATGAGGAATTACTAGGTTTTTATCTTGCTGAGGAAACAGAGCATACACTTGCCTATGCGTTTAGAGAAAAAGAAGCTCCTTTTTTAAAACTTGAGTTTGGTGGAAATGCAAGTACAGAAAAAACGACCGGCCTTTTTCATTACGCTCTTCTTTTTCCCGATCGTTCCTCAAAAGCTGGACTTATTTCACGACTCATGAAGGCAAACTATCCACTAGGAGCGGGAGACCATCTCGTCAGTGAATCTTTTTATCTTAGTGATCCTGAAGGAAATGGAATTGAGCTCTATCATGACCGCGACCCGAAAACTTGGAACTGGAATGAAGGACAAGTTGAAATGGGGACCTTTGCTGTTGATCTTGAAGCTGTTTTAGCAACAAAAAAAGTAGGAGCATTTCGCTATCCGCCAAAAATGAGTATTGGTCATCTCCATTTCACGGGAAGTTCTCTTGCACAGGCTGATACACTCTTTATGGATATACTTCGGACGGATCTAGTCGCACGAGTGGGTAATACTGCTCATTTTTACTCGCAAAATCATTACCATCATCACTTTGCGACAAATCTCTGGGAAGGGACAAGCTTGAAAAAACGAAACCTGCAGAAAAACGGCATTTTAGCTTGGGAGATTGAAGTTGGAAGAGCGTATTATGAAGCAGTTTTGGAACGACTGTTGGCAACGGAGTGGACTTACGAAGCGAGAGGGAAGAGCATGATTTTAGAGGATCATGTTGGCGCGCAACTTGTGATAACACAGATATAAAAAACCTTGTTGCTCTTATGAGCCAACAAGGTTTTTATCATGTCTTTTTTATGAAGCATTGTTGGTCTGACTTAATGCAAAAGTATTTTTTTCTTGAATCAATAGTTCAAGCAACTGAAGCACTTGGAAGAGACCTGCGCGATTTTCAAACTCTTCACGTGTTTGAGGCAGGTCCATCTGACGGTAATGAGAATAGGCATTTTCTATTTTCTTTAAGAGCTCGCTGCCGTCATTATGGGCAGCATAGGTAAGTGACAAAGTTTCAAAAATATTGGAAATTTCGGCGATATGCGTGCTTTCCACATCTATTTCTTCTAATTTCATAATGATATCTTTGAGAAGTGTAATTTGGATATGGCGCATGTCGAAATAGCGTTGATAAAATGTATTATTTCTTAAAAGGTTATTCTCTGATTTTTCAGTGGCGACTTTACTGCTGGCATCAATGAGTTCCAGCAGGTTGTCACACTGCGCCACGAGATCTTGGAGATCTTGCTTTTGATTCAAACAAATGACGAGATGTGCTGAAATATTTTTGAATTCTTTTTCTAAAATATTAAGATTATTTTCTAATAATCTTTCATTGCTTGGCATATATATGTTTGCCAAAAGTGCTAAACCTACTCCAATGAACATTAATGAAAACTCATTGCCTACGAGAGGAAAAGTTATTTCTTGAGCCAAAAGGTAATGGGAAAAAAGCACAGAGTTTACGACAATGCCTTCGCTCGTATTTGTGGCAACAGAGATAGGAATAAATAATAATAAAAAGATACCAAAAGATAAAGGTGTAAAATTAAATAAATTTAAAACGATAAAGGCGAGTAAGGTGGCGATGATAAGCCCTAGAACACGCAGAAATCCTAATCGTAAGGTGCTTTTCTGTGTGTTCGTAATGGAAAGAATGGCAATGATGCCTGCGCTGGTCGCAGATTCTAAGTGGAAAAACTGTGCAATAATAATGGCTAATGTTGCACAAATTGCAGTTTTGATTGTTCTTTGCCCTATTTTGATATGGCTGTAATTCACATTTTGTCTCCTTGTGATAGTATATAAGCAGTGAAAGAGTGCTTCTCAAAGGTTTTAGTGTATGTTGAGAGCTTTCTTAACTAGAGTAATTATACCAAAAAATAGGAGAGAAACAGATGCAACACTTTCAAAATTTTAGCTAAGAACAGATTATCTTAGATTTTAGAGCAGATGAAGCGAGAGGAACGAAAAAACTGTGTATAATAGAAAGTAAGAGAATAAAGGAGAAAAAAATCAGATGAAAAAGTATATTATTGTAGGGATGTTTTCGTTCTTACTTGGAGCAATAGTAGCCTTAGGGATATCTAATATTACTCAATCACCTGCTACACCGATGGCAAAGGAAAGTTCTAGTTCCTCAACATCCACCAAAGAGAGTACTACCTCCAGTAGTTCCACTGAAGTGAAAACAACACCCTCTTCAACTTCAACAAGCAGTAGTGAACAGTCTATCTCTTCTCTCTATCATCTCGTTCCACCTCAAAGCACCTATAAGAACTTAATTGTAGCTAAAACAGCAGAAGCAGAAGCTTATATTCAAACCAATGGTTACAATCTCATCAGTAAAACGAATCATGACTTGAATGAAAAGTCACTCATCAGCGAAGCATCTACAGAACTGCCTAATCCAGTAGATGCCTCAGGCAAGGAAAGTTATCTTTACTTTTGGGCAAATGATGCGCAAGCAAACGAGTTAGGCAGCGTTCGCATGGATAATAAAGTTGTTTTCTTTAAAGCAACGGATGATTATTTAAGTCGTTTGAATTAAAAAAGACAGGATTTGCGTCCTGTCTTTTTTGGTGGAAATAAAAAATGGCTAGGTAAATGAACGTTAAATTATTGTTATTTACAGTCGGTTATATGACCTAAAAAGATATTTAAAATATTATATCTGAGATTATTTTACGAACAAATCTCAGATATTTTTTCATATCAAACTTCTTTTTACTAAAAAAATTTTATCAATATCTCTAAAAAATTGGTCATAGTTCCTCAATTTTAAGGGCGAAAAAAGATAAAAAACGGAGCTTGCCATGAATTGATGTGTAGTATTTTTTTTGCTTTTTTTCAAGAAATATTAGAAAAATATCGGGATGTTAAAAAGATAATAATTAAAAAAAGCCTATTATGGCAGGGTTTATAGGTGTGTCAGTATAATTCGGATTT
>Ga0153949_1000033_pt1 | contig 57046 bp, 64 predicted proteins | sample TSNJ033MetaG_FD_104705 | JGI IMG/M metagenome (GOLD analysis project Ga0153949, IMG submission 104705) | Attine ant fungus gardens microbial communities from New Jersey, USA - TSNJ033 MetaG | ecosystem: Host-associated > Fungi > Mycelium > Unclassified | place: USA: New Jersey, Wharton State... | reverse complement strand
TCAATCATCACTCTAGTACCCCTCCCTTTTCCCCCCCGAACCACCATCAAAAAAAGTAGGGCCTGTAAAAAAATTTGCAAAAATACCAACTTCCCCCCCCCCCCCACACACACAAACCACAGACCCACTGAATACTCACAATCCTAATATCAATGCCCTCCCTCCCTCTAATACTGACCATAGAGGATGTCCCCTGTCTGTCTACTCCAACTCCAACTCACAAAGGCTCCCCTCAGAGGAATCCAATATTACCACCTCATCATTAGATTATGTGGAAAGAATGGAGGTCCAATCTACCAATGTATCATGGGCTGACCAGGTCAACATGGAAGAAGATATTTCCTCCCCCAAATCAACTACAAAGACAAATCCTCAAAGCTGAAGCCATCCCCAATCAAACAATGTCCAGTTTCCACCCCACAGAACACAGTACCATAGAACCATACCCCAACACAGAACCAACCATCATCCTATACCAAACCAATAGTCCTGTAGATCCCAACCTATGGGATGGAAATTTTACCCCTGTCTCCCTACTCAGTGTTGATGAATGTCTTAATGGTGATATAAAAAATATCTCATGCTCCCTTCAAAGGATAGCCATATTTATGAAACAATACTTGCTAACCAATAGGGATATCAATCAATTTCCCCAGCTTATGGAGATTGGCCACACCACCTGGAAATTTATTTCAGCCATATACAAAGCTGGTTGGAATAAACTCCTGGCTGGAGAAAACAACAGATCCCTACAACAAATGGTAGCATCCCAATTCAACAGAAAAAGCCAAGACTCCTTTCCTTCTACATTCTCAAACAATCACAACAGAGTGTCCAAGATCCCACCCCCTATCCCTCCAAGACCCAGTGCTGCTATGCTTGCAAAATCCAGGCACAACCAAGGTACCAAAACTTTTGCCCAGGCTATGAAAAGTAATACATCAAACATATTAAAACTTAGAGAAGCCTTCTTCTCTCTTTCGTCAAAAAAAGTCATTGAAATTCATAACACAGCCTTTAACAACAACTTCTACAGCTGCCCCAAGATCAGCATGACTACCAAGAGCCCATCTCAAAGGCATGTTCTCATTCCAATGAATGAGGACAACAAAAATATCATTCTCCACCAGGCTGATGTCTATATAAGAATCATAAATAGTTACTTTAAGACCTGCAAATCAGATACAACAATTGACTATATCAGAGTAGCATGGAATGACATCACTGTCACCACCAACAAAGTTGCTGCACCTTCCAACCTATCCATTATAGAAAGGTACTTCAAGGGATTAGAAGATATCAATGTTGATAATAACTTAACACCCTGACTCCCTCAGTCAAAATCTTATCTCAAAATTCTAGAAATTCTCTTCTATAGAAACAATTCATTAGCCTCCATCACCAACACTCAAGTTGAAGAGGTACTGTCTTGACTAAGTATATTTAATGGTATTATCCTAGCATCATGCCTCCATGTTGTCAGAGCATCTCCTAAATCTAACATAGCTGTAGTATGGATCAATATCTGGGATTTATAAAGTGGTACAAAGACCAAGACTATTGTCAACAGGAGTTTCAATTTTGGATGCCATGTAGCCACTTTCTGAGGTACTAACATAAACTCTGGGATTCTGCAGTGTAAAAACTACTGGAAATGGGGACATACTATACATGCATACCAAGTACATGGTACTAGATGCCAACAGTGTAGCAGACCCCACAAGCTTGAACATCACCAGCAAATAGTATGGTACTGCAAAGGAAACCCTAAAGTAAACCCACCTATACCAGAAACTAGGCAAGATGAACTCTATCCATATACATTCAAGTATATCAATTGCAAAAGCAACTACCTTGCTAACGGTACCAAGTGCTTCTACTAGAAACATTTGTTTAATAGGGAATGGCATACTAAAAAGGCCCAAGAGCTCAGAGAAATCCAAGCTAATTCAATCTACTCAGCTGTAAACAGTGAAAGAATATAAAAATCAAAAGCCTAAAGATTTACTCACAGAACATGCAAAGAAAAAACCACTTATGGAAATTATCTTAGAAAAACATAAACTCAAGTATGATATTATATTCCTATAAGAACCCCCTTGGTATCCTATCAGGTAGGTTCCCAGCTACCTATCAGCCAATGGCAAACTAGTTGTAGGAGCTCCCCACCATCCAGAGTAGAGCCTCTTTGTCCAAACACCTACCAACAACAATGACCAACCAAGAGTACTTACATATATCAACAACCAGCTAGAATTTCTCAGGTTTACAATATATACTGATATTCTAAACTATAAAGATATCAGCCTTATCTCCTTTATAAACAAAGGCAGCACATACTTCATACTCAATGTATATTCAGATAGACAACAGAATGCCCTAACACACCTTAAGAATACAGAAACAAATCTTAGTGATGTACTTATCATGACAGGAGATTTCAACATTAGAGATTCTGACTGGGACCCCTCTTTCCTCTATTATTCCTCCTATACTGAAACCCTCCTCAAAATTGCTGATAATCTAGAACTTCAACTATTAAACCCCACTAATTCAGGCCCTACCTGTTATACCAATAACCTGTTAGACTTTAACTCAGTCATTGACTTGATGTTTCTTCAACACAATAACTCTGCCCTCCACAACTACATCATAATACCCAACCTCTGATATCCTTTTGACCATGCCCCTCTCACAGTCAAAATTACTGTCCAGAAGGAAAGTAACTGAAATGTCAAAAGTACTCTGGTCAAAGACAGTGACAAAGAAGCCAACTTTCTCCAAGACCTCTCTCATATACTTTGTAATATTGATACCATTAACATCTGCAGTGCCACTGATCTCAAAAGTGCCATTAACACCTATGCCACAGCCATAGAATCTCTATGGTCCAAGTACTTGAAGTGCCTAAATATTACTAGACACTCCAAAGAGTGGTAGAATTCTAAATGTTCAAGAAATATTGCCCAGTACTGCTTTACAGGCCAGCCCCAGGACTGGACTACATTCAAAAAAACAGTCAAGGATGCAAAACAACTGTTCTTTGATGAAAAGATACAGGAAATCACAATGCTCAAAAAAAGACTATGGAACTTAATGAACTAGGTTAAGAAAAGGAAACTTCCAGCTACTGAAACTCTACTATTCAACAATCAACTATACACTGACATAGATGACCTCTAGAATGCACTTCACTCAACCTACAACTCAGTCCAAAATAGACCAACAAACCCCAAAATTCTCCAAGAAATACCAACTGTTTTCATAACTGAATGACCTCTCTTCTCAGTTGCACAACTATGCAATGCTTTAACCAAGTGTAATAATAGCTCAATTCTAGGACCCAACCATATTTCATGGTAGCACCTTAAAATTATTCTCCTCGATCCTAAGTATGTTACCAGTGTGATCAATATAGCTAACACATGCATCAGACTTAGATATTGGCCCAAACACTTCAAGAAATCTACTTCAATTATTATTCCCAAATCTAACAAAGCTAACTACAGTTCACTAAAATTGTTCTGTTCTATCATTCTTCTTAACACCATAGGTAAGCTAATAGAAAAGATAATTAGCAAAAGACTCCAAATCCATACCATATCATCTAATTTTCTACACCTAAACCAGCTAGGCAGTATCAAACAGTGCTTCCCCACCAATATAGGCATTCTCCTTATCTACATCATTAGAGCAGGATAGATCAAAGACCTAAGAATAAGTGTTCTTGCCTTTGATATTGCTCAATTCTTCCCATCTCTTAACCATCAGCTGCTGTCTATAATTCTGGCCAAAGCTGGTTTGGACACTAACATTGTAGAATTTCTTGTAGATTACCTTATAGAAAGGTATACACAATATATTTGGAACAACTTCACTTCCTCTTCCTTCCAAACTGATATTGGAGTTAGACAAGGATTGTCTCTCTTATTTATCCTCTTAGCCATCTACCTTGCCCCAGTTATCAAAATTTGGGAAAAAAGAATCAACAGCTTGTCTATCCCAATCCCTGCCTCTATACTGTCCTTTGTCAATGACAGTCTACTTATATCACAGAAGAAAGACTTTGAAAAGACAAATGCTATACTATATGCAGGCTTTAACATTTTCTCCCCAATTCTTTGTAATTTTGGCCTTGTAGTTGAGCATACTAAGTCTGAAGTATTTCATTTCACACAAGCTACCAAACAATCTAATCCACCCCCTCTTGATCTCTCTCTACTAGGAGGGCCTATCCTTAGACTGAAAGATATATAGCAATACCTTGGTTTCTTCTTTAATAAGAAGCTTACATTCTGGTACCACACTCACTACTATTCCAATAGAGCCATGTCAACAGTCAGAAGCATGAGAATACTTGGAAACTCTAGCCATGGTCTATCTCCCTTACAAAAGTATCTTTTCTACTAAATATATGTACTTCCCATTGCTATATATGAATTTCAGTTATGGTACTTTAAGGGTGCTCCAGTCCACTACCCCCTCAAAGATGCAGCAAAGAGCTACACTATGGATAATGGAAGCATTCTGTACCTTTCCCACATAGAACATAGAAGCTATTGCAGGGCTAATTCCCATTCACTTACATCTCAACAAACTGGGTGGAAGACACAATCTATAAGTGGCCTCTCTTCCATATTAACATACCATCCATACCCTACTTGACCCCCAATATTCCAAATTGGCACCCCTCTACTGCATGACCATAAGCCAACTCACTCCTAAACAAAACTACTGACTAAAGAGCCCCATAGCTAATATCAATCATAGACTGAACAGAACACTCCCAGCCTTTGACAACTTAGATAGCAAACTAAAACTAGGTCAATGTCTAGTAGACTTATTCCCTAACAGGTTCTCTTTTACTATGGTTAAGTAATCTGACCCCAAAGCAAGGGCAGTCCACCTCAGGAAACTCAATGAGGTATATTTTATGTCACAAAACAAAGAAAACACTACACTAGTAGTGGCAGATACAGGAGTTAAAAACAATATAGCTACAGTAGTCACACATATCTACAGAGGCCATTCTGTCACCAAAAGAACCCTCTACCAGGCCATGAACATTCTACCTGTAGAAGCTAAGCTTTTCTCTGTTAGATAAGATATTAACCAGGCCATAAGCAATCCAGGTATCAACTGCATTGTTATTATCACTGATGCTATTCATGCAGCAGAGAAAATATTTAACACTTCATACCATCCTTTACAACTCCATACTATTGCAATCTCACAAGAACTAAAAAACTTCTTCTAAGAAAGTCTAGCTAATCACATAGAGTTCTAGGATTGCCCAAGCAATGATAAGTAGCCACTACACCATGCTGCTGACAAAGAAACCAAATCCCAATCAGCATACTTCTTCTACCCCAGCCAAGTTTCCTGGGATCTTAGCTAAAAGGATGAGTGTGATTCATACATTAGGACTTGGCAAATGTATTTCCAGACCTCAGACTACAAGGGAAAGTAATTTCTAGACCTTGACAATAATGATAAAACCATAGCCCCCACCTATATCAAAGAGGGAGCCTAGCTCAAGTATATAGGACACTCAAATATTCTCACTGCAAGAATTACTTGTTTCATAACCAACTACGCTCCTACTAGTAAATACCAAAAAAGATTCTTTCTGAACAAACCATATGTATGCCCATAACAAAAAGCCCTTATTGAGACAAGACACCATATTTTATACAAATGTAAATATCACAAGCAGTCATGGAATCCTCTATGAAGGTCCATCAACAATATTATAATGTTCCTAAAATTCAATCCTAGAGCCTTTTCTTTCCAAGATAATATCTCATAGAAACCCCAGTGTCAATCAGAAGTATTTACAAATATATAGTATATAATCTCCAACATCTTCTCCTTATGCTACCTAATAAAAGGCCCTAGTTATGTCCCCCCTATTTAAGTATATACCTAGTATAGATACTGCAGACTGCCATTGAGTCCTGCATTACAAATAGATAATTTTAAAAAAAAAATCATTAGTCTAGTATCTAGTCAATATCAATATCTCAATATCACTATATATTACTATCACTAATCACTGATTATCTAGTTATTATTATTATTATCATCATATATAAAATGATTAGAAGAACAAGATCTTTGTTAAATTTTCTTGCTACTATGGTAAGGATATACACAAGGTTGCACATGAACATGGCTTTGCTCCAAAGCTCCAATTGGTTAGTGCTTTGCAGATGGTTGGATGATGGTAGTCATGAATGATATCTCATACCAATATTGTAGGATAAAGAAAAGATAACTAGAAAAGGATATGTATAAAGCAGTTAAAGAGGCTCTTACCTTATTCCATAAAGATGGGTATATCCATGGCAATCTGTGGGAAACAAACATAATAGTCAAAAGAGATGGAGTGGACAGCAAGGTTCTGGGTAATATTATTCTTGTTGATTTTGGCTGGACTGGGAAAGAGAACACCATTTGATATCTATTCAACATCATATTGAACTACCCTGATATTCTATATTCAATGGATATCAAACATGGAGGCTTGATTTCTTCTGCTCATAATGACCAGATGCTGGAATTTCTATCCTAGTTTATATCCCCAGTATTGAATTGGAATACAAGTTATTTTCCCAGTTTTCATATGTTAACTTCTATCTTGTCTGAAAAAAAGTTTGCAAGTGACACACCTTTTGTAGATGGTACATCAAGCTCTTTCTAACATCTAATAACTCTTATTCCAACAAACCATGATATGTAAAATTTTTGTCAAGAATGTTCCCCCAACATTTATGCCAATAGGTAACTTTGTCTTGATTTTCTGCAGAATAGATTCTAGCAGATCAACAATCAGAGTAGGTAACTGGCACTGTGATATTGATTCTCACTGTCTCTAGACTATATCCATTCTTACTGTCACCCTAACTCTTTGAGAGGTGCACAGAAGTGACCTAGTAAAAGCATCCAAGATAGTGCTTTCACTTGGATAAAAGAGATCAGACAAAAGGAGATGTACTTTTGAGAATTTTGAGTTGTTTAGTTACCATTGTAAAAAACCATTATTGCAAACTCATTGATTCACTATAGGATAGTTGTATCTGCCACTTCTGTATTGAAGCATTGTTCCAGAGGAGACTTTGTATAATGATTTAATTATTGGTCTAGTCCCAGTTGCTGAGCAAAAAGGTTTCTCTTGGTAGTGATAACATGAAAACAAACAATAGTTCAACAAATGCTAAAGAACTAAAGTCTAGAGATTTCCACTCAACATGTATCCTTTTCATATTTTACAACTAGCTCCTAGCTGATACAATACCTTTTCTCTCAAACATATCCTGTCCACATTCATGTCCACTCTCACTATATTGTGAGGGAATATCTACCTTGATTGCTTCTGATTTACTCAGAGTATTTTAGCAAGATTCAAGGTGAAATTTGATAATCCAATTCATGAATTACAGCTGTAGCTGGTCATCAAGGTATGCTATCATTATCACTGCAATGATTTCCTCTCAAAATACAATTGTAGAGTCACAACATTGATTTGAATACTATGAATCCACAGATCAAGGAGCTTATAGTAGAACTAGATGAGTTACAGTCTGCTCTGCATTGTTTGGTCTCTACAAACAATGCTAGGATAGTTATTGGTCTAGGGACCACCATTAGCAAGATGACTGATTGTTGACTATAATTCCTATATATTGTCTGACTTGAAGTAGCTCAATTCTGTCATACATGCTGTATTCTCCTATATTTAGATTGTGTACAAAGTAGGCTCTTTTTCTGTTTTCAATGTCAACAAGATCACTGATCATTTTCATTTTTTCATTGAGGATGTCACTAGTGTTATTGGTATTATCAATGCTGTCAATAAGAACTATACTAGTAATGCTAATAATGGCAGTATGAGTGCAATGGTATATGACCCTGGTTACCTTCCTCCTTCTCTCTAACTTGTTCTTGTTCTCGACCTTAGCATTTTCTATTGGTGTGAGTTGTCTCCAAACCCAGCCAAGAACAAACCACTTGTATTTCATTTCACTTGTAGACTGTGTTATTCTTCTAAGTCAATAACTACCCCATAAACCATCATTGGATTGTACGCTTTTGCTTTTTGTAGATAGATTTGACCTTTGAGATAAAGTTTATTGTTACTGTTATCTTGTCTTGGATAATGACAGTTATTATACAACTAGACTTATCATCAACCAATAGCCCTATGTAGTGCAAGTCTTCCTTTTTTGCTTTTATATACTAGCAACTTGTTTTTCTCCCCTTTTTTTCATTACCAACTCCAGTGAAGCAATATCAGCCAGTTAATAATTGGATTAAGTTGGATTCTGCAAGGGAGATAATGGATAAGTGTATGATGTGACTGCCAATAGGTACAAGGGTTAATTTCAATATGGACATAGATATTGTAGATAAATACCATATCAATGTGACTGGCATAACAATGTGTATAAAGATGGCAGAAACTTGGCAAATAAAAGTTGACATATACCAATTGTAGTAGAATGGATGGAGTTTTTCTTTTCTTTTGTCATCACAGTGTAATGCTGATATATGGCACCTGACTCACTCATAAGAAGAAAATCAGCTTTATATTCTTTGAGTCATGAGTAGACTTTTGCAGGATGGATATTTGGGCTAGGAAGAAATAATAATAAAAGACCTACTGGCAAATGAGTGATCCATAAAGTATCATAACAATTGTTGTCGTAAATTGTTCTTGGAATATGAAATGATTACAAAATTAAGGAAATGTGTAGCTATGGAATTGATAGTGTGACAAAGGACAAGAGACTACATGCACCAAAAAATAAGTTGCCAGAGGATATAAATGAGAAATATGTCAGAATGAGACAAAACAATTCTGAAGTGAACTGTTTTTCATACATTTGGTGTGGAATTACCTTAGTGGTCAAGATGCAGTTCAAACTCCTACCCAATTGCTTCCACAATCAGTAGTGTGCCATTGCAAACTCACCTATCTTGCCAACACAGATCTATCAACTTTCTTGAACAAAACACTTCATAATTGTTATCCTACTATGCACAGAGCTATACTTCCATGATCTTGGGGTGTATTGATTTGTTGATTATGAATTCTCTAGTTCATTGGACTATAGTATTAGCTCTTCTAGGTTCTTATTTACTTTGATGACACACTACTGGACAGGTCTGATAGTTCACAAGATATAATAGTGGTGACTGGAGAAGAGGTGAAAGGAGTTGGAAAACCTCACACATAAGTGTAGAGATATATCTATATTGCATCAAAAGTATATTTTTCACTGCACATGACAATTATGGTCAATTTTAGATATTGTATAAGATAAAATTGACATCCTTTCTATTGGCAAGATAGCTGAGTTTGCCATAGCACACTACTAATTGTAGAAGTAGTTGGGCAGGAGTTCAAACCACACCTTGACCATTAAGGTAATTCCATACTAAATGTATGAAAAACAATTCACTTCTAAATTGTTTTGTGTAAGAGCAACCAGAGTGGAGTGAACTCCAGGAGAATCCTTAGTAATATTACAAGTCCTAAATATATCACAACTCACCTCCAGGAGAATCCTTAGAGATTAGAATAAGGCTCCTGGGGTGTACTTCTACAATATATATACTCCTACTGCTGAGGTATCCCTGAGTCTATAGTCCTGTTAGTTAGGGTCAAGGGTCTCCAAGTTAAGCTAAGGGGAATTAAATATTACATAGTAATATTTAATTAAGCATAGGGTCACTCTGGGCTATGAGTCTGGTGTTTCAGAGACAGCATTAGTAGAGTTCCCTTATATTTTGCCTCATCCTAACACCTTTCTCATCTATATTCTCTACTCTAATTCTTTATATTTTCTCTTTTTCAGAGACAGCATTATCAGAGATAGTGTGACAAGTTGTCACTCCATCAGTGATACATCAAGTCATGTATCATAGTGATCCTCTTGAATTGATATCAAATGTTGCTTAGACAAATAATACAAACTGAACCACTGTGAGGCACAAACTGGACCACTGTGAGGTACAAACTGGTTATTTGCATATCTAAACTTATAAAATTATGATAGTAATCTCAACACCAGCCAGCAACCATAGTGCTCAAGCAAAATCTAGGAGACCAACAGAAACTTACCTTGGACAGAAAACAATAGACCATTGAATAATAACTAACCTGTAATAATTTTAAGGCACAAGTACATCTATTGCTTACTTGGCAAATTTTGGTCTAGTAAAATTTGGACTTGTACAATAATAAGAGATACTATTGATTAACAGCAATCAAAACTACCTGTCTCACTCTATTATCTCTTCAGCCTACTTTGCATAATATACTAGTAGTATACTGGGGTGTCTTTTGCTAAGGTCAAGTAGGTCTGTACTACATTTGCTAATAGCTTCTCAATGACCCACTTATCAGAAAATTTAACATATACTGTTTGTTCTCTGGATTGTATGTCAAAAAATCACTTATTTATATAAGTTTTCAAGAATATGCTTTTCTAAGTATTGCAGAGGCATCCAGTATAGAACACAAATGACATCCCTGATAATTTTGCCACCAGATCTCTTTTTGATCTCTTTTTCTGATGCATTTCATACTAGCATATACTAAGCAACTGTATATAAACACCCAACCAACAGGAATACATGAGGTATTTGGTTTGGCACCTAGCAAGTTATATAGAATATCGGTTACACCTAGACCAAAAATAAAAATGAAAATATGAATACCAATCACAATGCACACTTGAATGGTACTAGGCCATGATACAACCACCATGTTTTTTGTTTTTCAGATAAAAAGATAAGCTTGTCTTTGACTATTCCTCCAATTTCTAGTCAGTCACTACCACCACCATGTATACAACTAGTTACCTCTGCTCATCTGATCTCAACTGGTTCATAACACATTAGACAATCCAAAAGCTTGAGCTCGATGATGAGCCAGTCCACTTTTATATCAATAATATTGAAGAGTATAGTGATATTATGCTAGATAGTCTTTTTAGGCAATTTAAGTGATATTTGTCACAAATCTATACTATAATTCAGCTCAAGAAGCAAGTTTGACTTTCCAAATATAACTACTAGACACCCAGTTATAGACTCATATACACCACTTGAATAGTAGAATAGTGGCTGTGACCACCACTATCTAAACCTTATAGGAACAGCCCAGAGAATTTCATAATATATCTATAACAGAACTCCTCTCTAGAAGTGCTCTCAAGAGTAGACAGAACCTTTGGGAGCTTGTTCCCTATTATAATAATGTCATGTCTCAGCAACTGTTAACTTTTAGAAAGAGTAAGGTTACTATCAGATCAGGGCCATCATTCTTGATGGCTATCTATAAATAGAATTGAAAAGAGCAACCTCTTGAGAGAACAGAGCAGACATACTTGAAGAAGATTTGGAGGGGAGAAGTATGAGTATAAAAGTAGGAAGAGTGAAAGTATAAATAAGAGAAGTTGATTGGAGAGGTAAAAGAGGAGAGAGATAAAAACATTGTATTCTAGAGTGGTCAGACTTATATCTGATTCTGCTCTTCATAGACCACCAAGAGGCTTATAGCAGCTATACCAACTGGAGAAGGATACTGGGAGCAGGACTAGAGAGATGGAAAGGGATGGCTGTATGATTGAATAAGACCCTTTCTCATTATTCCACTCTTGCTATCTTTGGGAATTTAGAGGTTTTCTTTTGTTCTTTTCTTTTGTTGTATCTATAATTTGTAATTCTAATAAAATACTCTAGTAGCATAGAGTAGCACTATATGAATTACCCCCACCATCTTATCCTCTGTTGCTCTAGAGCTAAAAGGCTACTTTGAGTAGTTTGAGATTTATTTCCACTTTTCTTTTCTTGTAAAACTCTATAAAACTTCTCTTGAGGGATACTTAACTTCAAGAAAGACTTGGACATTCACTTGGCTAGGAGTTTAACTACTCGCTACATGTTTTCAAAGTAGGTTTCCAACTATACAGTCAGTTAAAGTAGAGCCTACACAAGGGCATGGGAATTCTAGGTAGTACTGCTGTATTGATGGCAAGCCAGGCTGCTAGACTAGACTGAGAAGGGTAATGTTATGGTACAAGATGAACATATATCTTTGAGATCCAAAATTGGTGAGAGTATTCTTGAGTAGATACTAAAAATATTTTATCTTCTAGGTTTCTATTGGTTTCTCTTATATTAACCTTTGTAAGCTTTCTATTATTTGATTTACCTTCCCAGCACCTACTCAATTGCATACAACTATGACATAGCTCAGAGATTTCACCTCTCTGACCTGTCCTATTCACCCTTGCCATTTCATTTTCCCATCAGTAACAATTGTTCACCTGGTCAACACCAAACAACAGATCTACTATTTATACTATTCTATTTCAGCTCAATGCTATACATGAACTATACTGATATGTAGAGAGTATTGAGGTCTAGAACATATAAGCTGGTCAGTCCAGATGGTGAAATAATTCATTCAACTGGAAAGATATAACACACTCATAGTAGTACTTGGTCTCCTTTGAGAACAGGATCTGTTCCAATCTACAACAACCACCACTAACAATTGAACCTATGTTCTCTGTCATTGTTATCTTTCTTACCCTTGAATAAGAAAGAAAGGCAGATTTATCACCTATGTAAAAAATGCACAGATCTCACTTCAATGTATTTATTAGACTCTTCAGATTTGGGCTCTGATAACATATATGACACCACTTTTGTATGGTCACCAACTGCCATAAAGATACCAAAACATGGTTTAAGCTGTTTGAGTAGAATTATAAGATGAATAGAAGATTCTGGTGTATGGTACTTGTATCTTTTTTCAGATTGACACTGATGATTTATTAGCTACCAAATCTTAATTTTCTCACTTCTAGTTTATAATTTCTGAACTCAATAATATCTTCATTGCCATTTTCTTGACTTCTATACTTGTTGCCCAACTCTGATAAACAAAAGGTGTGACATTTGATATCTTTGTAAACATTAGTCTGTAATCTCTCAGATAGATAATACATTTTGCACTTACTATATAAATAAAAGATTTTGTTTCTCTAAAATGCAGTAGTCTTATATGAATGTTGTATAGGGCATTGTGCTACTAAAGTTGCATCTGACCAATTATGCCCTATTTATACTCACTCTTATCACCTTCAACTATATCCTAGAAGGTATCCATAGTATTATTTGCTAATAGATGTGGTTTCTTTGATTTGTTTTTCTATGGTATTTTGAAGAGCTGATGCAAAAAGTTCCTATCTTGGAAATCAAGTAAATAAGGATAGGCCAAACAAAGAACTCCTATAATATGAGGTATCAAACCCATTGGGAACTGAAGGTTAGGAGTAGAACTCAGTTGTAAAAGACATCCCACTACTTTTTTATAGAACTACATAATAAGCTAAGGGAACATCTATGCTTTTCTATAGCTCAAGTCTAGTGAATGTCTCTATTCCATTCTGTTAGGTAATGAACTTGTCCTGCTTTCTCTGTCCAGTCAAAATCAATCACCCTTAGATCCACAGATATAGTGCTTATATCCTTTTAATGTTTGTACACAATCTCTGACAAATTCTCAGAACCTAATAAAAGATGTATGAAGTCAGCATAGAGCTCCAGCTTTTGGCAGCTGTAGGATTCTAAACTTGTGTTGACTGCCTTGATAAATATAGAGAATAATAATCAAGAGGACATCCTAATAGACCTGAAGCCTTCTAGGCAGTTTAGGCCATTGCTATTATCCAACCAATTTGGAATCTATTGCACAAGAAATATTACAATACATTAGCAAAATAAGAGGGCAGACCACTCATATACAAAAAGATAGTTTGCACAGATTTTTCATTCTTATAGCTTTCTACTCTCTTCACTAGTCTTATTCTAATTACAATAGGATATCTGTCAATTTCTTGGCATGGAATTATCTGCTCCTCACTCTTTAAAGATAATAGGCTTAAGTAGCAAGATGACCCAACATTGAATGATAGAACTAGAGTAGTCAATTACCTTTGTAGGCATATCTAGTATAGGTACTCATAGAGTTCTGTTCTTATTTCCAAATTCCAGAAGATAGTCAAGATATTTTGTGGAAAAATATCATTTCTTTTCCACTAAGTAAAACAATTAAGAGAGCTTTTGCTTTTTCTATAGAAATTGAGGGTAATGTAGTAGAAGAATATACAATAGAAGATCCCAAAGCTTTATTGAATGATAAAACAAGTTCAAGACTACCTAACTCTGCTTGCAGCTAAGAGAAATAACACAAATAAGATTGAATATGTGAAGAAGAAGAAAAGCTTACCAATTGGACAAACATCACTGTGTGAACCAGCTTTCAAAGGTTTAGAATATCAACTTTTACTATCAGAATATAGATTCCAGGCTCTTGATTGTTCCATCTGATGGTATATAAACTAGTGTCTGGTTGTAATTATACAATGCAATATCATTCACCAATCTAAGTGAGCTTCAGTACATTGCCAGAAATAGCTGTGCTATGAGAAGATGTTTTGAGCATAAGAAAACCTTAGATCTAGAAAAGACATACAAAACTCAATTCTGTTGCTATACTAATCATCTTCTACTGTTAATCATATGGCATCTCTCTAGATCTAGGTTGAGACTAGTGTTTTTGTAGCCATTCAATGTCTCTAAGTATGTAGCTATCTTTATCTATAACCAACCAAGAATCCTTATTTTTGCATATATTCATATACCACACCAGTTCTATTTGGTCTCTTTTCTCTACTTAACCTTTACTCAAAGTTTTCTACTCTGGTGATCCTTCTAGCTTAGTATACTGAGTTAGTATAGAAGGGTGTATTAATGACAGTGACCAAAAGTATATTGTTCTTTGTCAATATCAAAACCTGGATTTATCTCACCAGTATCCAGAAATACAAGTGCCAGTAGTGATAGTGGTAGTAGGTTGCATATATACCAAAGCCATCATTATTAGGCTAAAAGAAAATCAGCTACTTTAGAAAGTGCAAATAAGATTGTTATTATGGACAATCAGTTACTTTAGACTGTAAGCTAGAACATCAAGTGTCAAAAGGTGGAGAATTCCTCATAGACACTCAATGAGGGTTGTGCCAAGAATTTTGTGTAATAATAGGGAGAGAATTCTCTTTGAGATAGATTCTCCAATAATACAGAGACCACTTAGAATAAGCTTACCTTCCTAGCTATTCTCAAGTGTCCTGAAAAGGGCCAAACATCAAAAAAAATTGTTGATAACCTTATGTACAATAACAAACCAATAAACCTCAAATAGGTATTTGTTGTACATATACAAAGAACAATAAAAACAGATTTTAATTCCCACAACTATAAAGTTTAGGATTAGGTTCTTTTGCAATTTCTTGCAATCTTCTGATATCATTTCTATCTGTTTGGAGGATCAAGAGGACTTTCTTTAGACCTCAGTGATGTAGTCTACAAGAATTATAAAATAGAGTTCAGAAGCACCAATATTGGTAAAAGCCATCTTTACTTTTTTATATTGGTTCATTTCATTTGTATCAAAGCATTCTGTTGAAAGTGATTAATGGTTAGTCCATCCCAGTACCTGTAGAACCCTTTGAAATACTTGCTAAGCAGGTCAAAGGTACAATGGCAGAAGACAAAGATAGTGGTAATCTCCTCTGTGCTCCTGAACTATTGTATAAACATCCAAAATAGCAAACCTTGAATAAAGTTTTGCTCCTTCTCCAAATCAAGAATGGTAAGTGGTTGAATCTAGAATAAATACACTAGAAGAAGATGCAGCAGAAAGACAGGACCACCTTATACCATTAATAACCTCTACAAGGGCCTAGCAGACTGGTTCAAGAATAATTCTTCTTAAACACCTTCCTTAGCAGCTAATACAAACCAGTTCAGGAAATGTCAGGAGCGATCTAATAAAATAATCTTTTGTAACCACCCCTACTTTGTCTTTGAAGCACTCCCTCCTATATTACTGTACTCACAATTTTTCCAATTTATGATTGACCTTGAGAATTCTTTCAGACAGACTACTGCAAGATTGTCAAATAGCTATTTCTTAATTTTTTTAGGACAGAAGTAATTGCCATCAAGTTGATTTTAGGCTTTTGTGAGGAACATTTTGTCACAAATAACAAAAGAGAGATGATTATGATAAGTTGGGCCAGAAAATCAAAGTTGGCCACTCAAGCTGTATGATATAAATGAGTAAAGTTTTATAATGAGTGGCAGGGACCTAGAGTAATAATAAACACTCAGAATTGTGGAACAAGACTGTAAATGTATTAGGAATTATCTAAAGTGATAATAAACACTATAGGTATACTGAGCAACAAATCCTAGTCCATAGTATAAAATATTCTCACCTCAGAATCATAGAACAAGACTGAGGTGCACAAAAAGTCAACTAACATTGAAAACTGGATTATGTAATATACAAGATAAAAACTATGTCCAAAAAGGCATAACTATAATATGCCCACTTAGTGAGCAGTTGTTCATATAAGGTCTAGATAGTCTAGGAATATATGGAACTTCACTGGAGAAAGAGACTTAGTAAAGCTGTCTACAGGTTGTTCATCCATAGAAATGTATGAAGTTGAAATACATCCTGATTTATGATGATCACAAATAGACCTATACTTTGTGTTAATATGTTTTGAGCATTTATTGACATTCCCAGTAGTAATGAGATTGATAGCAGACTAATCATTAGAATAGAGTAAAGTAGGTAAGGTAATAGAACTTTGAATAGAACCAAAGAAATTATAAAGCCATAGTGCTTCTTGACACCCAGTGGCAGCAGCAATAAACTCAGCTTCAGTTAAAGATGTAGAAACACAAGCTTGCTTATGCAAAGCTCATATTATAGCACCATTTGAGAGGCAAGTCACAAAACCAGTAATAAACTTCTGATCATTGTGATCACCAGTCCAGTCAGAGTCTAAATAGACAACTGGTTCATTTGGACCTTCAGTAGATTGATAAATAAGCTTGTAGTCTAAGGTACCACACAAGTAGCAGTAAATGTGCTTAACTGCCTTTGTATGAACATGACCAGGTGCAGAGATATAACAAGCTACAACCTTCACTGCATAGAAAATGTTGGAATGAGTGCAAACTATAGCATATATAAGTGAACCAATAAGCTGCTGGTATGTTGTAATGTTAACTTCAGGTTTAGTGAGAACAGGAAGAGATAGTCTGTTCTCTATTGGGGCCTTGACTGGATAGTAGTTGGCCATGCCATGACATTCAAGGATATCTTCAATATATTGAAATTGTGAAAGGGTAACCTTCTTTCAATTATTACTTTATATAACCTCCATCTGAAGAATCCATTTTGCATCTCCAAGATTTTTTATGTCAAAACAAGAACTCAGCTCAGACTTAGTATATTGAATAGTGTTGATGTTGGAGGAGAAGATGAGGAAGTTGTCAACATAGACTACCACTATAACAAGCATTCTATTGTCATTCTTAGTAAAGACACCATAATTAGATATGCTCTGAGTGAAACCCAAAGACTTAAGCTCAATGTAAACCTTCTTGTACCACTCTTGGCCAGCCTGTTTGAGTTCATAAAATACATAATATTATGAGTGCTTGAGCCAGGAGGTGCCTTTATATAGATCTCAATTATAAACTGTAATACAACAGACTCAGATGTCACCAATGTAGTAGATGACTGAGTGAGCCTAAGTGCAGTCTAGGTATTTATACTAAAATAAGTGTTTCACATTTATTATACAGGTGAAAAGAAAATAAAGAGAAGATGATGTCACTATTGATCAGTCCTATCCAATACTTCTCCTAGACTGGTCAAGTTGGTAATCTCCTAGGCAGATTGAGTTGTAAAGTAAAAGATTGGACTTTGTTCTATACAAGAGACTTTATAAAGAGATCTGCAATATTATCAGCTATGGAAATGTACTTGAAAATGATATTTCCTGATTTAACCTATTTCTTGACAAAGTGGTATTTTATATTGATATGCTTTGTTTGTCAATGGTTTTTATCATTCAGACAATAGACAATTAATCTCTTGTTATTAGCATGAATGGTAATAGATTTGATAAGTGACAATCTAATTTTACTGAAATACTTGCTTATCCAAAGTACTTGGGTTGTAGCTTAAAAGAACACCATATACTTGGCCTCCACAGTTGAAAGCACCAGTCTCCTGTTTCTTGCTTTCTTATGATATTGGTCCTTCTGCCACCAAGAAAATGTTCCCTTCAGTTGAGTGTCACAAGTTCTTACATCTAGCAAAATCAGAGTCAATATAGTCTATTGGATTCAAGTCTCCAGCTGCCTTGTATGTAATCCCATAATTTAGGGTTTTCTTGATATATCCCAGAATATACTTAATAGTATTCCAATATGGCTTTCCTGGATTGTGAGCAAAGCAAGATAGGACATTTATTGCATAGGATAGATCTAGTCATGTAGCAACTTGCAGCTACATAAGTGAACCAAGTGCCTCACAATATGATATGTTTTTTATTTTGTTCACCTCTTTAGGTGTTTTTGGACAGTTGTTAGCTAAAAGTATAATACCTGTTGGTAACAGTGTAGATACAAGTGCACAATTATCCATCTTGAACTGTCAAAGTATATATTTGCAATAGGTCTTTTGTGATAGAGTAATATCACCAGATAGAGGATCTTTGTTAATTTTTATTTCTAGAATTAATTTTGCTTCTCCTAGGTCTTTAAGCTCATAACTTGTAGCAAGTTGTTTTTTTGCTAAAGTTTTCCCTTAAAGAGTAGACAATATCTCTAAGATATCATTTGTCTAAGTCAATATTAGTATGAACTTATTGTCCTGTACTCTCAAGTGGATTTGAGAATCAGCTTTAGATCTATAATATCTATATCTTTCAAAGATAATATCTAAGTTTTGTGTCCAGTCATGTGCACCCTGTATTGTTCTATAAAGAGTTTTACAAAGTTTCTACATACAATTCTTTTCTCCCCCTTTCCCAAATCCCTTCAGTTGTTCCATATACACCTTGAAAGGATTATTGCTATTCAAGAATGCTAATACAAAATCAACCTGCCACAGACAAAGATTTTGAACTGCTACAATTACACATACCAAACAAACAGACTCTAACCTTGCAACTAATACATAAGTTTCTTTATAATCTTTCCCAATCACTTGTATGAACTATTTTGCTACAGTTCTTGCCTTTCTCTTTTCTACTCCACTATCCTCTTTCTACTTCACCATGTACATCCATCTTGAACCTACTATATTTCTTCCCTGTGATCTCAGTACCACTTCAAAAACTCTCTGCTCTCTTAGCATAAAAATCTTAGCTGCCATTGGTTCCTACCATAGGTCTGGACATGTCATTGCCTCAACATAGATCCTAGAAACCCATGTTTTAATGTCTACTAAATTGACAGTCGATCTGTTTAGGTATTCAAAAGAGTCACAAAGTTAAGCACTTGATATCAGTATTTGCTATGTTCTTCTTACAGCCAATGATGGCTCAGTATTAGCCTATAGTAATACAGTTTCTTGTGGTATGTTCTCAGTTAGTTGATGCTCATACAACTCTTGAATTTGGAGAGGCCTAGAAGCTATTCTAGGCTGATTCACTATGTCAGTATCTTGCTGTGGGAGGGGGTTGTCTTTTCCAATCCTGTTAAGGTACAACTATGTTTATCTCCATTAAGAATAATCAGTGCAGATAGCTTAGCAAGATGAGTTGGTTCTTTCTCGAAGATAATATCTCTTAACAAAAATATAACTCCATTGCTTTTGTTGAGCAACTTGTATCTGTTTTGACCATTATAACCTATAAGAGTAATGCATACAGATCTAGACTGGAGTTTTGAGATATTTAGGTCCAGTGGTATATAAGTATATGCTGTATATCCAAAAAGTCAAAGGTAAGAAACATCTTGCCTTTGTCCATGGCACAACTCTGCCAGAATTTTATTAGATTGTCTAGATGTGGGTATGAAATTCTTTACATACACAACTGTCTGTATTACATCTGTCTAGTATTTTGTAAGAAGCCCAGATTCTGCCAAAATTGATCAAGCTGTCTTAAATATTGTTCATATTCCCTTTTCAGCTATACTATTTTGCTGATGTGTGTAGGGTATTGTAAACTCAAATACCAGTCCTTTCTCACTCCTATATTGTTCCCAGGTCTGGTTAAACTATTTTCTCCCTATATCTAACCTTACTCTCTTTAACTTTCTCCCAGTCTGATATTCTGCCTCCTTATGATAAGTTTTGAAAATTTTTAAGGTTATTTTGGCTGATTTTGATGTAAGAAAAGCAATGGTTTAATATAATGAAAAACCATCTGTTATTGCTATAAAATAGTGTGCTCCCTCTGCTGATTGTAGTTGTGCCAGTTCCCATAGGCTAATATGCACATGCTTGAGTACCTCCTTTTCTTTGACTGTGGTACCATTGTGTGGACTCAATGTATATTTTCCAAATATACAATCCTTACATATTCCTTCTAGTACCATTTTGCCATGAGTGTTCAAACCATTGACCAGTTTGTTATTGATTATATTTTGTAGTATATCCACTCCAGTATGAGCAAAGTGTTAATGCCATGTAGAAAAATCAACTGACTTCAAGACTGATTGACTTAAGTATACTATGTAGTCATCTTGTTCAATATCAATGTAAAACAAGTTTCCTTTTCTTTTTGCAGAGAATAATGTTGGTCTATTTGGCATTTTGATAGATACCAGATTATCAGTAACCAAGAAAAGTATGTTAGCTCCTTTCTCAAACAGTTTCAAGATAAATATTAAATTTGATCAAAGGCTAGATGTATATATTGTATTGTCAAGAGTAATTGTTTTTAACTTTCTTTCCACTCTAGTTTTGAACCTTATGGTCCCCTTTCTAAGAATATTGAATGTAGAATTTATACTGGCAGATAAACTAGAGATGTTCTGATTTAAAGGAAAATATAAAATAAAAAGAGATTTGTTTGCAAAGCAGTAATCACTTGCTCCAGAGTCAATCAAGGTGTAAATGGTGTATTTATTTATAGAGTCCATATGTATTACAAATGATTTTTCTCTAGGTAATTCTTTATTAATTTCTACTCCTATTACTTTGTTGATTTGGTGTGTGTAATTAGGTGAACTGGGGGAAAGATTATTGTTAGGACTCTTGATTGGAAGAAAAGGTTGGATAGGGGGTACTTTGAAAAAAGTCTCTTCCATATTCATCATAGCAAATGATTCCCCAACCTCATCTGTTACAGTGGTAACATTTGTAGTTGGCTTTGGTTTATAATCATCCTAACAAGTTTTGGCAGCTGATCCTTTCTCTCTACCTTTCTTTCCAAAACCAGATGGAAATTGGCCCTCTTTTTCTCCTTCTAGCCAGTAACAAACATTAATGGTATGTTTGTGCCATTTATACTTTGGGTTTGTACATACTGATTGGTTTTGATTGCGATATTGTAGGTTAGAGATATGAAGAGCTGTTATGGATTTCAGTATATTTTGGTTGTGATTCTGGTATACTCTTAACCACCAGGCATGTAATTTGGAGATGATGTTGCCAGAAAAGTCATTTTCAAAAACTATCACAACTATAGAATTCTAGATAGGTGGAAGTGAGTTTAGGATAATAGTAGTGAAATTGGCATCTAATATATTGGCTCCTATAGCTCTGGCATGAGATAATTTCTTCCTTAAGAGACTAATATAGGCTGGAAAGTCTCCATTTGTCACCAGAAAAATATTTCTAAGTTCTATTTCTGTATTTAAGCAGTTTACTAATGTTTTTTTGTCATATAGAGTAATATAGAACTTCTATATATCTGCTACTGTTCCTTCAGTACCTATCCCAAAACCTGTTGGCTCAATAGTATTGAATAGTAACAACATTTTCCCCCAAGAGTTATGGTTTCTCCACTCTCTAGCAGTTGAGGTCAGTAAATCCTATGGAGTCTTAGCAGTAATTGCCAGTATTGCCACAAGACTTGTTGTAGTGCTTGCTAATCCTGATGCCATTGTAGCAGTAATAAATGGCAGTTGATTTAGAGTTGCTGGATTAATTATTAAGCTATCAAGATAACCTTCCACTCTCTGGAGTTGACTATCATCATAATAGTCTGTTTCCAGGTAGACCAGTTCATTCCATTGAATTTTGAATGCTCAGATAAGAGTGGTACAATATTAGGTCCAGCGCTTGTCATAGTAAAGTAAAGTGGTCATGATATGGATGTTGGATATATGTTGGAAGTTTGTGGATGTATACAATAACTTGACTGACTTGTTGTTTAAGCTATAAGGCCAGGGCCCATAACCAATTATAAACTGTAATACAATAGACTCAGATGTTACTAATATAGTAGATAACTCTAATTATTTATCTATAATACAACAGACTGTAATACAGTGATGAGAGCCAATAATAGTAATAAAGAACTATAGCTCACCTCAGACATCACCAATGTAGTAGATGACTAAGTAAGCCTAAGTGTAGTCCAGGTATTTATACTAGAATGAGTGTTTTACATTTGTCATACAGGTGAAAAGAAAATTAAAAAAAGACGACATCACTATTAATCAGTCCTGTCTAATAATTTCTTTACTAAGATTGCCATTTAGAAATACTGTCTTGGTATCCATTTGATAGATATACTACTAGTGCTTTGCAGTAAGTGCAAGTAGAGTCTGGTATCATACTGGGTAGCCTTTTTAGGTAATTTAAGTAATAATTATCACAAATCTATACTATAATCCAGCTTAAGCAGTGAAAGTGATACCAATTGTATACCACTTAACCCCCAGTCTTGGACTTGTATATATTACCTGAGTAGCAGAATAGTGGTTGTGACTACTACTATACCAGTCTTATAGGGCCTATCCAGCCATTTTGTACTAGATACAAACCAGAAATCCCCTTTAGAAGCTCTCTCGAGGACTGTCTGAACCTTGGAAGAACTAGTCTCCTCTGGTAAAATGACATTACAATTTGGTGGCTGTTGTATTTGATAGTTTAGGCTTTAATGTTACTATTAGACCTCAGCAGTCATTTTTGATGTCCTCTATAATTAGATGTGTTGTAAGCCATCCTCTTGAGGGCAACATCATTAGGGTACCTGGGAAAAAAGGGCTATCCAGGATAGAGAAGAAAGATCAGGAGTCTGGAAGAATAACAGAGAGAGATCAAGGAAGTTGGAATTAGAGAGATTAATAAAGATATCAACCTTGAGAGTAGATCACCCATACTAACTTTGAGGTTCCTTAAGCCATGTTTGAAGGCTAGATTTGATGGAAAGACCTAAGAAAAAACTGGATAGGAGAGTTAGAAGGGACAAGGAGCACTGGCTGTATGATTAGAAGAGAACCCTGCTTTATCATTCTACTCTCTACTATAATAGGCCATTGGAATGTTTCTTTTGTTTTCTTAACTGTTGATTCTATAATTTGTAATCCTAATATATACTCTAGGAGCACAGAGAGGTTTAACAACAACTTACCCCTATTATCTCTTTCCCTTTGTTACTCTAGAGCTCCACTACTATTTCTGAGTGACTGAGTTTCCTGTTTGTTCCTTTATAAAACTCTATAAAACTTCCCTTGAGGGACATATCTCATTTTGAGGAGGACTTGGGCATTCACTCAACTAGAAGTTTAATCACTTGCTATATGTTTTCAGAGTAGGTTTCCAACTGTACAGTCAGTTGAAGTAAAGCCTATACAAGAACATGGGAGTTCTAGGCAGTACTACTGTATTAACAGTGAGCCAGACTGCTAGACTAGCTTGAGAAGGATAGTGTTACAGTACAAAACAAATATATACCTTTGAGATCCACAATCAACTAGAGCTTGTTCTCAAGCAGATATTAAAAACATTTCATTTTCTAGGTTTATTTGTTTTCTTTATAGCAACCTTCATAAGCTCTCTATTATTTGATTTACCTCTCCAGCACTTACTTAATCATACACAACTATGACACAACTTAGAGACTTTGTCTCTCTGACCTGTTCTTCTCACCCTTGTTATTTCATTTCCCTATCACTGGATGGTGGCATGGTGAGTTACAGGAGCATAGATCTCATAGTAGTCAATATCTTTTACTTGGAAAAAACCCTAGGCAATCAACTGAGCTTTATAGTATTCTACCTGATTGTCAGGGCCTAGTTTATGCTTGAATATCCACTTGCAGCCAACAATATAACAATCCTTGGGTTTTCTAACTTCTGTAAATAGTTTCTTCTTTATAAACTTCTCTAACTCCTCAACTATTGCTTTCTTTCAAGATTTGTCATCTGGGCAAGCCATAGCATTGCTGTATAACACAGGATCATGCTCAAGAGATATAGTCCAAGTGGTTTTATCACCCACTGAAGTTCTAACATTGTAGTGACTTAGCCTGAGATGACTTAATTATTCTTCTAGTCCAAGTTGACAAGAAAAACTTGATAGAGTTCCTATTTGATTGTTGTATACTACTTATACACATTCTTGTATTTACTTCTATTTATAAAGTCCCGTGCCTCTCTTTTGAGTCATTTCCTCTCATATATCCATTGATTTCCTAATTTAAAAGAAAAAAAAGAGATATAAATAATAACTTAGCTATTTAGCTGAGTTATGATACTACCCCCCTCTCAAGGTTCCTCATCCCAAGGATTTTACAACTCATGGTAGGGGTTACAAATATTCTCCATTTCATCATTATTATCTTCTGTCCATTCTTTAATTCCCAATTTTTCCTGCTTAATTTCCTCCTTCTCTTCCTTTATTATTTCTATTGTTCTTTGCCCCCTTGCTCTTCTTTCTTTCCATCTCCTCCAATTTCTTTCTAATCTTGCCCAGTATTCCTTGTTGTACTTCTTATCTGACCACCTGAATAATTTTCTTGCCATAAACCTTCCTAGTAATTCTCCTCTTCTGAAGGTTTCTTCTTTTCTTTCTTGTCTTCTGATGTCTTCCATGTCTCACCAGTATTCCTTCTCAAATTCCTCAACTGCTTTTTTTGCATTGCCTAGATTTTCCTTCCCTTCCCAAGTGTCAGATTCAACTGCGAATTCTTTCTATCGTACAAAGTACTTGTCTTTCTCCCTTATTCACTATTTATTCAAAATTCTCTCAACTTCCCATTCCTCTTCTCCTTTAATTATAACTGGAACTGGTTGCTTCTTTTTCTGCCCTTCTACTTGTCCTATGTATCTTCATATTCTACTAACATTAACTACCAGGTGTATCTTTACTATACTAGGTAGTTCTAATTCTACTACATTTGATAATATGATCTTCTTTATTCAGTAAGGACCTACAAACCTCTCTGTTAACTTTTCCATTCTTCTTCTAACCATTTGGTATTTCAAATCCTTAGTGCTAAGCATCACTAAGTCTTTTACTTTGTACTCGTTAACTTCTGCTTTCTTCCTATTTGCATATTTCTTTATTTCTTCTTATACTTTTCCTAGTGCTGCTTTTACCTCCTCCTAAATCTCCTTCATCTTTGTTATGAATTTCTCTGCCCCTTCATACTTCCCTTTCTTTCTTATCTCAAACCCTATCCTGGGATTTTGTTTATAATTTGCCTTGAAAGATGGCATTTTAGTACTTGAATGCACTTTGTTATTGTAGGCAAACTCAGCTATTCCTAACCAATCTGGCCACTACTTCTACCTATAATCAATGAACATCCTCAAGTATTGTTCTAGTTCCTGATTAACTCTCTCTGTTTGTCTATCTGTTTGAGAGTGGAATATTGTTGACAATTTACTCTTGATCCCCAATATCCTATTTAACTCCTGCATTATTCCTGCCATGAACTGAGGTCCCCTGTCTGATATAATACTCTCAGGTAACCTATGTAACTTCCACATGTTGTCTCTAAACAACATAGCTAGTTCTTCTACCAATGTCTTTTTTGTAGTAGAAATAAAATATACCATTTTTGTCAATCTATCAACTACTACTAAAATTGAGTCATATCCTTGTGTTAGTAGCAATTTAGTGATAAAATCCACTGAAATGTGGGCCCAAGGTTTCTCCAGAATTGAATTTAGCATTAATTTTCCTGCTAGCTGTTCTGTGCAGTTTTTATTATGCTAGTATGCATCATACTCCTCTACATACTGTTTCACCTCTTTCATAATTCCTGGCCACCAAAAGTTCCTGGTGACCAGTTCTACTGTTTTTTACTATCCCCCATGTCCTTTTACTGGTGTGTCATAATACAACCAAATGATTTCTATTCTCAATTTCTCATCTTTCAGTATATATACCTTCTCTTCCTTATACATGATACCATCAACTTCTCTTCATTCCTTATCTCTTAGCATCTTTACCCCTGCTTATTTTATTTTTTCTACTGCTTTGACTATCTTATCATCTTTTACTTTTAACTGTTTTACTTTCTTTAGTAAATCCATTCCTTCTACTATTACTTTCACTTTCTTCGTTTTTCTAACTTCCAACCATTCTAGCTTTACTAATGTCTCATCCTCATTATCTCTTTCTACTCCTATTTCCCAATCTGGCCTTCTACTCAAACTGTCTGCCTTTTTCATTCTACTCCCTGAAACGTACTTGAGCATAAAATCAAATCTTGATAAATATAATGCCTATCTTGCTTGTCTTCTGTTCAATTTCTATACTTTCATAAAATATTCAAGATTTCTGTGGTCTGTCCAAATCTCAAATTTTATTGTTGTTTCTTCCAGGAAATGTCTCCACACTTCTAGACATTTGACTACTGCTAACATTTCTTTGTTGTGGATCTTGTAATTTTTTTTGTATTGCTTAGAGATTTAGAAATAAAAGCAACCAGCTTCTACAACTCATCAGAGCACTTCATTGATAGTACTCCTCCAGTAGCATAGTTCAAAGTATCTGCTTCTACCCTAAATTCTTTGTCTAAATCTAGGGCTGCTAATATTGGCCTGGTTGTAAAGATCTCTTTTAGCTCATCAAATGCTTGTTGCTACTCCTTCCCCCACTGTTACTTCACATCTTTCCTTATTAGTATATTCATTGGCTTTGCTACTTAAGCAAAGTCTTTAATAAACCTCCTATAATAGTTGGCAAAGCCTAAAAACTTTCTAATATCTTTTATATTCTTTGGCTCTGGCCAACTCAATACCCCATCTACCTTTTCTTTCTCCATTTCAATTCTATTAGATCCTATGACGATCCCTAGAAACCCAATTTTCCATATCTTCTACATACACTTTTCTGGCTTGACATACAAGTTATTCTCTTCTAGCCTCTTCAGTACTTCTTCCACAATCTTGTCATGTCCTTCTTTTGTCTTTGTTCCTACTAGTATATCATCTACAAAAGCTACAACTTTTCCTTCATTAATCATGTCTCTTAGAATTTCATTCATCATTACCTGAAATATAGCTAGTAAATTTGTCATTCCAAAGAACATAACTATCAGCTCAAAGGACCCTACATAGGTTGTGAATGCTCCCTTCTACTCATCCTCTTCTTTTATCCTCACATTGTTGAATCTCTACCAAAGATCTATCTTAGTGAATACTTGCTTACTCTCCATATTGTCTATTAAGTCTATAATCAATGGAAGTGGGTAGTTATTCTTCACCATCTGGTCATTCAAGTTACAGTAGTCTATTACTATTCTCTTTTCTCTGTTCTTTTTGCTTACAAAGAAAACTGGTGATATTTGAGAGGATTTTGATAGTCTGATGTACCTCTTTCTTAGCTGATCCTCCACAAAATTCTAAACTTCTTCCCTTTTGTTCCTGAACAAAGGGTAGATTCTTCCTTTTCTGGGTTTAAATGTCTCCTTAAGGTCTATGGTATGATCTTAGATTTTTCTCATTGGCATCCTCTTCAACTCTACCTTCCCAAATATCTTTTTTCACCTTAGAAATCTCTGTGGTACCATTTCTTCGATTTTTCTATAGTCTACTTTAACTTCCTCTTCCCTTCTCCAGTCTTCTTTATTATCTACTGTCTATCTTACAATTTTTTTTTCTTTTATCATTGCTACTCTTTTTACTCCCTTTGCTTTCTTTTCTTCTTTTAGCTTTATATTCCTTCCACACAGTAGTAGGTATCTTGTCATCTTTACTTCTTCTGTTTCCCAGTTAATCTTTGGGTTGTGTGCTTGTAACCACAGTATCCCCAATATAACATTTGTCTTCTCCAGACTACACACATCCATTTTTATCCTTTCTATGTAACCTTTGTAGTACACATTCACTTCTACTTGGTGTGTTATTTCCCCTGCACTATTATTTGTGCCATCTACATTTCTCACTTGCACCAGTCTTTCCAATTTCTGCAGTCAAAACCCATGTCTAGCTACCATCTTTCTATCCATAAACATCTCTGTTGTATCACTATCTAAGAGTGCTTTTACTGTTATCCCTTCATGGATGTCTATCTTTTTTACACCAATATTCAACCACACTTCTCTCAATATCTTAAATATCCTTCTCACCTCCCTTTGCTTGCTCTCCTCTCTTACTGTACTTTTCAGGGGTTCACTCCATGTGCTGTCTGGCTGTGTTTTCCCTTGTGCAGAACATACCACATTATTCTCCTTTCTCTTTTGCCTTGGGCATTTACACTACTTGGCTTCCTCTAGTCTTCTTCCTCTGAGAACTCCTTGTTCCCTATTGTTCTCCCAATATATCCCTTTCTTTCTATACTATCTACATTCTATGTAGATCACTATAACTTCTCCTATCATCCATCTTAACTCTAACAACCATGTATTCTCTAGCATATTTTCCATTCTACAATATTTCTGTGCCTTTTCCCAGTTGGGATGTGCTGGCTCTATTCTTCTTACTTCTTCTTGTTGCTGCACTTTTCCCCTTATAGGGCATGCTATCTCTTCTTACCTCCTCTTTTCCTTCTCTACTTCAATGTTTGGACACTTCTATTTGTAGTGCCCAATTCCTCTATATCTAAAATACTGTACTTTATTCACTATCTTTTGCCTCCTGACTTTCACTCCTCCTCCCACTCCACATTACATCACCCTACTTGCTATCATTTTAAATTTATTTTGGGAAATTGGTTTCCTCTTTGTTTCTCTCCTTTTATTTCTGCAGTTGTGGGCCAGGTACCCAAACTTTCTACAATACTAATACATTCTCTCTTTCTTTTCTTCTAACTCTACTCTTAGTTTAGCAAGAGCATGCTTTTGATTGAGCAGACCATTCATAAGGGAATTGTATTGGAATTGAGATATCATGTTGATGCCTCAATAGTATAGAATGAATAGTTGATCTCACTAGTTATACTATGTCTGCTGAGGTACAAGATCTTTATCTAGCTAGAGTCCTACTGTTCTATTAACTACTGCCCTAATACTATGGTTATACTATCACCCCAAGGAGAGGATCCTTAACCTAAATGCCTTCTTAAGAATGCAGCATTACTCTTCTGCATAGATAGATAACAATACACCTATAGTATGAAGTTTATAGTAGGAAAGCAACACAAGTAACTATCCAGCCCACTCAATTGTGAGATCAGGTCTTAGTAGTGATACCTGAGCTTGGTACCATACCTCCATCTGCAGTCCCTAACTGACTACAAAGTCCCCTTAAGCCTAGGGTCTAGCTATATTATAGTGGTCCTGAGTTGTGTCACCTAGGTACCAAGAAAAATAAGAGAGTAAGCTAGCAAGGCTCTATGATGAGTAGTGCCAGTAAAAGAATCAAGTTCTAGTGTAGTGACTTAGCCTGAGATAACTTAATCACTCTCCTAGTCCAAGTTGACAAGGAGAACTCAATAAAGTTCCTATTCAATTGTTGTATACTACTTATACACATTCTTATATTTACTTCTATTTATAAAGTTCCATACCTCTCTTTTGAGTCATTTCCTCTCATACATCTATTAATTTCCTAATTTAAAAGAAAAGAAAAAGAAAAGAGATATAAATAATGACTTAGCTGTTTGGCCGAGTCATAACAAATATAGTCTGACAATTTCCTCTTTGTTTAAGAAACCTTTTTATTTGTTACCTTTTCTCTAGCTGTTTTTGATACAGATTTTATACATTTTTGCTGATATGTACTGCATTGATATCTTGCATTATCATCCTGTATAGGTGCACAACAATTTCTAAGAGAACAACAGGTTTCTGGAGATAGAACTGACAAAGAATAGAGAGAAGAGGATGCAGTCAATTTTGCAACCTCTTTAGTCATAGTTAACTCTGTTGTACTATATCTGGGGGTTTTCAAGGTTAAAGAAACTGAATTTAGATATGCCTTATTGATTAAAACAGCTGTTTAAGTGCTAGAGCCTGTGAATTGACTAGAAGTAGAAGGATGAAGATAGTGAGATTGTAAATCATTAGGTTTATCTGCTGTTGCATATTTAGACTCTTTGAACATATCCATATCATGGTTGTTTGTTACAATTTGTCCAGAGTCAGTTGAATCAACTGTTTTTGAGTTATTCTCCCTATTTTCTTCCTCATCCTCCTTATTCTTTACCTCAGAAACTGGATTTTCATCCTCTTGTATAGGACAATCACTGGAAGAAGGATCTATGACTACTCTAGTGTCTTCTACCTCACTCCCTTCATCAAAACAAATATCCTGGAACTCAAAAGGTTGACCAGAAGGATGGTAAAAGAGAATATAAGCCTTTTTTCTAGAAGAATAACCAAGGTGTGTACATTGCAGAGACTTGGAGCCAAACTTTGACCTCTTGTTTTTAGGAATGAGAGCATAAGCAGTGCAACCAAAAACTTGAAGATATGCTACAGAGAGTTTATTGTTAGTATAAGCCTAATAGGGTATAATATCCTTCTCTATAGCATGGATAGGTACCCTATTGAGTATGTAAGTAGCATAGTTGACAGCATGCAACTAGAAGCTTTCTGGAAGCTCTAATTCTTTGATTATTGTATGGGCCATGTCAAGGATAGTGCAATTGATGCATTCAGCTAAGCTATTTTCTTGAGGAGTATTTGGATTTATAAGTTCATGATGAATACTGTGTAGCTTGAAATACTTCTTCAACAAGTCCAAGAAGTACTCTCCACTACCATCTGACCTAAAGAAATTCACATAATGATCTGTCTCAACCTTAGCATGTTCAATGAGTGACTTGAGTTGCTCTTCAGCAGTACTATCTTGAGATAATAGGAATGGCCATCAAGGAATATCATAAAGTAATATTCTCCACCCCTATCCTATGGCTTAATGGGACCAACAAAGTCTAAGTATACTCTATATAAGATAGACAGGTTCTGAATATCAGAGATCTTTGGAATAGGAGATTGTATCTGTTTGCTCTTGAGACAAGCCTTGCATACTTTTCATCATGTTTTTCTGAAACAATTTCTTGACTGATCATAATATAATATGACCAAGATAGCAGTGCCATGTAGTAATAGTACCAGTAGAGGAGCTGGTAGAGGTAGTAAAAGCATGGTGAGCAAAGGCATCAGTAGACTTGATAAGAGTATTAATGTTGTTTGTTGTAACAATGTAGATATATTCAGGAATAAATGGTAATGTATCAAGAATGTAGAGATTATTCTTTTTATAAGCAGTTGTAATGACTTGTCCTGACTTCGTGAGTTGACACTTGAGGTTTATAAACCCAAGATTATAGCTATATTGATTGAGAGTAAAGACTAAGAGAAGATTTTCTACTAAGGCAAGAAATATAATAGACATTTGGGAGAATATATTTGGAGTTATGACTATCAACTGTAACTGTGAATTAGATTTAACCAGTTCCAACAGCAAGTATAAAACACTTATCTTCCAACCAGACCCAATGAGACTCAAGAAGTTTTTCATATATAATGAATCACTTTCACTGAGAGCTTATGTAGATTGAAGCTCCTGAGTCAACAATCCATTTCAATAATATGTCCTTTTGACCAGTCAAGATCTCTGCTTTGAATAGCCAAACTACCAGAATCCTTTTTCTCTCCAGATTTCCCTTCTTTTCTTGCCTGATTCATCTTGAACTTCCAACATTCAGATTTAATATAACCTTTTTTCTCACAATAATTGCACTTTATCTTTCTCTTATCTCTATCTGATAGTTTTAATAACTATGGTTTTCTTTTACCCTTTGTATAAGCAATGAGTGCCACCTGCAAACTGCCAAGTTTGATATTCTTCTCCTCAGTAAGAACTTGAGTGATAACAATATCAGTGGAGAGTGACAAGCCACCAGTAGTGGCAGGAGTAGAGTTAAGAATGGTGCAAAGAGTGGAATATGAGTTAGGAAAAGCAAAAAGCATAGCATAAGTAATAACAGTATCAGAAATTGGTTTACTAAGTATTTTGAGGATATAGACCTTATGTTGGACATCATTTAACTGAGGCCCCATAGGCATCTCATCTGAGAATGAAGCACAGAAGATCTCTTTGATTAAGTATACAATAGTATTTTGACTCTCTTTTTTATAATAACAATTCAACTTATCCCAAGCATTAGTAGCTGACATAGCATACAAGACATTACTCAAAGGCTCATTCTTCAAGGTTAAAGTAAGCTGAGCCTGGGCCTCTATATCACAGTAATCCTAGTTATCAATATCTGACTGGTTTATACTATTACTAGTAATTTGGATAAGAACAGCTCATACATTCTCAATATCCTAACTAATGTCTACTCAACCAACTCAGAGCCAACTTACTAATACACTCCCTAGTACTATTCCTTGTCTTGAGTCTAATGGTTCTAACTGGTCTATTTTCAACCTATGCTTCTAGTATACTGTTGAAGTAAAAGGATTTTAGAATTACTTTAATAGTACTACTACTCATTCTTCATCTACTAATGTATTATCTTCTTCTACTGTCAGAGAATACTAAACAATATTAGTTAATGTAGTAATAATTCTGTCTAATCCAGTCTTAAACTCTCTTTAAAATTACAACCACATCTTTGAGTACTTTTCTGTGATATTTTAAGGCTTAACATACTCAAACCTGTAGTTGTTCTTGACTCCATTACCTTGCTCTACCTTGTTTGTCCAAGAATCTAATCATGACAAGACCAATTATTTGTTTTCAATCCAACACAGCTCACCCTGAATTTGATGACCTAAATGAGCAATCCATTTATCTTGAAGCCCTAGAAGAAACCAGCAAAAAAGAGATAGACAAAAATGTAACAATAAATAAACTATAAACTCAACTCACCCAAATCCAACTATAATTAGCTTCTCTCTAAGGAAAACAATCCCCTGAGCCTCCAGCACTTTACCTAACTTTTACTCAATACTACTGGTCAAACTCTCTTGATAACAATACTAAAGACAAAAAGAGCTCTATAATCCAACTATTCTTTAATGATCTCTAAGATTTTAATCACTTTCTTGTAAAAATCAACAGGGCATTTTTACTAGTTCTCCAAAAATTTTCTAGTAATATCTACTATATTGTCTTTATCTACCAATACCTAGAAGGGTATGTTATATTATGGACAAAATCCATCTTAATAGAAGAAGACCTAGAACTACAAGAAAACTAACAAAAATTTTTCAAAAACAATTCTATGACCCAAATATGCACAATTATCTCATAAAATACTAGTACCCTTCTTTTTCCATAACCACTATCATGGTTAAGCCAAATATTCAAAATAAATTGTCTGCTACTAATACTCATCCTCTTAGCTCCCAGACTATCCTTTCTAGCACTGGTGAGTCTTCAGACTCACTCAATATAATCTCTTATACCAGCTCTAGAGCTGGCAAATGTGTCTATCCCAGAGGATGCTTATGTATGCATTGCACTATCAGGCACTCTTCTAGAAGTGTTTCTGCTGCTAAGAACTCTAGAAAAGCATCTCCTGAGCCCTCTTCTACCTCTAAGGAGGAGGAAAGTGATGAGGAAGAGGTCAGTTCTAGCCCCAGGATGCCTACTGTCTCAAGAGTCACTATAGACAAGCTCTTTTACAGAGTTGCCTCTCTCTAGCTCTCTGCTACCTCCTCTCTTTCTGCTCCTGAAAGAAGAACATATTCTATGAGTTGGAATAACCAGATTGTATCTAAGAAGAACAGAGATATTGCTTCTGGGATGGCCTCTGTCCCCCAGGCCCCTATATCAACTAGTTTAATACCTTATAGCACAAACTATGGAACAGCTGAGTTATCATTCTACTTGGGAGGTAGTAGTGTAAGATCAGGCACCTATGATATGATAGATAACCTTGATACATTAGTCATCTGTGACAGTGACAGCTTACCTCAGGTGTCATAACCAGTGACAAGTGATATTGTCACATCTGAGGTCATATATGATAGTGACTTCTAGGATGGTAACCACTATGTCACATTTCTCTTTGGTTATTTTGGCTATTTAGAGACTGATGCTAGAGTTTTGCTTCATTTATATTATATATTGCATACTTTATTCAGAAGCATACTATTAGAAGCCATCCAATTGAACAGTTCCCTTCTATTATAGGAGCAAATTCCCTTATGTGGCACCTGTTCTAGGCTGTATCTGTAGCAGAGTAGAATTGCTTTAAAATCTTATCTCAGACTAATGCTTCTTCTCTTACAGAGGCAATAAGAATCTTCTATGGTCCTAGCTTACCTCAGAAGCCATCTCCAGATATAAAGATGACAGTTGATGAACTGCCAGTAGTAGAGGAAGCTCCCTTTACTACTGTGACTAACAAGAAGAGCAAGGGCAAAGAAAGTGTCTGGAATGTTTTAAGTTAGACTACAGGTGTAAATATTTCTGTAAAATCAATACCAGAGATCTAAGAAAATCCCTTAGCAACTAAGTAGCCTTTGTAGTATGTAATAGCACTGGTGTGATCTTATTTGACTTTGAGAATCTATTTATATTTAATGGGTTTGTGATCTACTAGTAATTAAGTGAGTTCCTAGGTACTGGTATTTTCTAGTTAGACAATTTCTTTATCTATTGTGTTTTGCTATTGTGCTACATTGTATTGAGATATAGCTTTATGATAGGATAAGGGCTCATCTGAAATAATAGGGTCATTTAAGAGAAGTGCAAACTTGTTAATAGATTTCTGATCAGAGCTGAGTAGAATAATAGTTTCCTAGCCTGGAGGTTTATTTCTGGCTTAAGGATTATTAAGAACACAATAGTCTATTAATAGTTGGGATACAATACAAGCAGAATATTCATAGAGTAGTGGAGCTGATTTTAGAATATATGACTTTGATAGTATATTTGGTAGTTGAACTAAGTAGTTTGTAGTTGCTTTCTTTGGAGTTTTAGGAGGTTCTGAGTTGAATTTTGGATTTGGTTATAAACCTGAAATTTGCTTAGATATCTCCTGCTCTCTCTTAAGCAATGGAGGGTTCAAAGTATTAGTGTTGTTAGAACTAGTAGAATTTGGGATAGTGTAGTAATACTCATATATTTGATTTTTGAAGATTATATTCTGGGATATCTAAATCTGGTATGAGTGGAGATTCCAGTATCTCTAAGCTTTCCCATGATCTGATAAGCCAACAAAGACAAATTTTTGTGATTTTGGATCAAGTTTGGAGTTTTAGCTGTCTTATTAATAGCATTTGATTCTGAATTCTTGAAGCATTGATATGTAAGGCTTTTTTCCTGTGAAAGCTTCTTCTAGGATAATAGGTCCTTTGAAAGCTTATATTGGTGATCTATTTGTGAGATAGTAGGTATAAGCAACTGCTTCTGGTCAAAAAAAGTAAGAAATATTATGTTCAAGCATTATAGCATATGCATACTTAATTAGGGTATGATTGAGGCATTTGACAATACTATTTTGAGCAGATAAGTGGGCAGCTATATCATGACTTGGCAAAACAGTTAAGTCAATATTTATTTTTATATTTATTTTCATTTCTTTTAGTTTCTCAAAGATTAGACACATGAGATAGTTGGACAAAAAAGTACTTGTAGGACTTTGTAAACACTTGTAAATAGTAAAAGGTATATAAGTAGCTTATATAAATTGAATAAGGACTCTATCAAGTTCTCCTTGTCAACTTGGACTAGAAGTGGTTCTAAGATATCTCAGTCTAAGTTCTTACAAGCTGTGATTTTGTATTGTATTCCACAAAATTTGAGGTAGTTGATTACTCCATGATCAATCTATTCTTCTCCACCATCAAATTATATAGCTTTAAGGTTTTTGCCAATTTGAGTTTTAATAAAGGTCTAGTAATCTTTAATATATCTAAGAATATTCTTCTTTTTCATGAAATGGATTTGAGTATGTTATGTTATACTATCAGTGAAGCTAACATAATAGCATCTACTTCTAATTCCAGTAGTTCATACTGGTCTCCAGAGACCTTTTCTTTTCCTATAACTACCATTATAGTTAAACCAAATACTTGAAATAAATTGTCTACTACTAATACTCATCCCCTTGGCCCTCAGGCCATCCTTCCCAACACTAGTAGATCTCTAGACTTACTCAATGTGATCTTTTATACCAGTTCTAGAGCTGGCAAACATGTTCATCCTAGAAAACACTTATATGTTCATCACACTATCAGATGCTCCTCCAGAAGTTCCTGAGCCCTCTTCTACCTCTGAGGAGGAGAAAAGTGATAAGAAAGAGGCCAGTTCTAGCTCTAGGATGCCTACTGCCTCAAGAGTTACTATAGATAAGCTCTCTTATGAAGTTGCCTCTCTTCAGTTCACTGTTATCCTCTCTTCCTCTACTCCTGAAGGAAGAACATATTCTATAAGTTGGAATGACCAGGTTGTGTTTGAGAAAAGCAGGGATATTGCCTCTGGGATGGTCTTTGTCCTTTAGATCTCCATATTAACTAGTTTGATGCCTTATGGCATAAACCATAGAATAGCTGAGTCATTATCCCAGCTGGGAGGTAGCAGTATAGGGTTAGGCACCTGTGATATAATAGGTAACAGTGATATATTAGTCACTTGCAATAGTAATAGCTTACCTCAGGTATCATAACCAGTGATAAGTGATATTGTTATATATGATGTCATATATGATAGTGACTTCTAGGATGGTGACCACCATGTCACATCACTCTCTGGTCACCCTAGCTATTTAGAGACTAATACCAGAGTTTTTGCTTTGTCTGTTTTGCATATTGTATACTTCATTTAAAAGCATGCTATTAAGAGCTATCCAATTAAACAGTTTCCTCCTATCATAGGAGTAAGTTCCCTTATATGGTATCTGTTCCAGGCTATATCTGTAGCAGAGTGGAATTGCTTTAAGATCTCATCTTAGGCTAATGCTATCTCTTTCTCTTGTAGAGGCAATAAGGACCCTCTATGGTCCCAACTTATCTCAGAAGCTATTTCCAGATGTAGAAATGGTAGTTAATAAACCACCAGTAGTAGAGGAAGCTTCCTTTACTACTGTAACTAACAAGAAGGGCAAGAGCAAAGAAAGGTCCTCTTCCTCTACTAATACTCCTACACCTTCTTAGAACATATCCTCACCAGCAATAGTGGTCTCAAGAGTGCCTCCTCCTTCTCAGCCAGCCAAGATGGTTACTGTCAAGCTTACCTCCACAAAAGAAGCTACCTCCCCTAGGTATCCAAGCAGATACCTAAATTCTTTGCCCAAGTAGTATACAATAGAAACTTCCAGCACATTCTAAGGTTTGCTCCAGCCTCTGCTTATCCAAAGTATGAGAGCTTTCTTTATCTCTATAATATGTTCACTGACCTTTTTATGGAGAAAGTCCTAGCTATATATTAGTCTAGATTTGGTACAAGCACTTCCCCTGACAGAGAAAGTACTATTTATTCTAGTGTCTCAAGGGTGTTAGCGACCGACTCAGAAACCTTAAGCTAGGGTTTAACTCAAGATGGTTCTTCAGAGTTAGAAAAGAACTCAATAAGGTTCTTACTTAATTGTAGTCTATTATATATATAGGTATACTATTTGTTCTTATTTATACTATGAGCTATCCATTAGCTACTGGTTTGACTCTAGTTCATGCCCAATCTATTTATAGTACTTTGTCATAGTCAAGGCAACTTATAACAGTATTCCCTTCTTAAAAGTTCTCATCCCAAGGACTTTATAGTTCATTATATGGGTTCTGTAAATTATCCATTTCATCTTCTTCATCCTATTTTTCTATTCTATCTTCTTTGAATTCTTGCTTATTTTCTTTTTCCTTTTCTTTATCCTTTTCTTGGATCATTTCTAACATTTCCCTTTCTTTTGCCTTTCCTGATCTCCATTGTTTCCAATTCCTTTTCAATCTTCTCCAATATTCCCTATTAAATTTCTTATTATTCCATCCATACAGTAGTTTTGCTGTATATCTTCCTGGTAATTCTTCTTTATGATCTTTTTTCAAGTTCCTTTTCTTTATTCTTCTAGCCCCTTCTCTATATTCTTTCTTGAACCTATTTATCTCTTCCTCTAAACTTTCTCTTATTTAATATTTTCTCTATTTTATATTCCTCTTTTCCTTCAATTATTACTGGTAAAGTTCATTCCTTTTTTTGATCTTCTACTTGATTCTTATACTTTCATATTCTGCTGACATTTACTACTAGATATATTTTAACACTACTTGGTAACTCCAGTTCAATTGCATTTGTTGAAATTATTCTCTTGACTTTGTAAGGTCCCACAAATTGTTCTGTCAGTTTTTCTGATTGTTTTCCCTATATTTGATATTTGAGATCTTTTGTACTCAGTAATACCCAGTCTCCTACTTTATACTCTTCTGGTTCATTCCTCTTTCTATTTGCATACTTTCATATTTCCTCCTGACTTTTCCTTAATGCTGTTTCTGCCTTTTTATGCACTTCCTTTATTCTTGCCACAAATTCCACTGCCTTTTCAAACTTCCCCTTTTTTCTCATCTTAAATCCTATGTATAGATCCCATCTATTATTTGTCTTGAACAGTAACACTCTTATACTTAACTGCACTTTGTTGTTATATGCAAACTCTGCTGTTGCTAGCCAGTTAAGCCATTGCTCTTGTTTGTGATCGATAAATATCCTCAGGTATTGTTCTAAGTCTTGATTCATCCTTTTAGCCTGCCCATCTGTCTGTGGATGGTAGGCTGTTGATAACTTTATGTCAATCCCCAACATATTGTTTAGCTTCTTCATCATCTTCACTGCAAACTGCACTCCTCTATCCATAATAATACTCTTTGGTAGACTATATAGCTTCTAGATATTATTCTAGAACAATCTTGCTACTCTCTCTGCCAAAGTCTTTTTTGTAGTAGACATAAAGTGTGCCATTTTTGTCAACCTATTGCATACTACCAGTATACTATTGTATCCCTGTGCTAACAGTAACTTTGTGTTAAAATCCGCTGTAATATAGGTCTAGGATTTCTCTGGTACTGCATTTGGTATTAATTTCCCTGTTAGTACCTCAGTACGATTCTTGTTTCTTTGACAGATATTATATCTTTCTATATACTTCTTGACTTCTTTTATTATCTCTGACCACCAGAAGTTTTTAGTAACCAACTCTGTTGTCTTCCACTGTTCTTTGTCCTCTTACTGGTATATCATAGTATAGCTGAATTATCTCTGCTTTCAGTTTTTTGTCCTTTGGAACATATATCTTTCTATCTCTTAACATCAGTCCATCTTTCTCTCACTATTCCTTATCTCTCAACATCTTTATTCCTGCTTGTTTTATTTCTTCTACTACTTTTATCACTTTATTATCTTTTGCATCTGACTTTTTAATTTTCTTCAATAAATCCACTTCCTCTATCACAATTTCTGCCACTTGTGTTGCTCTAATTTCCAGCTACTTCTTTTTTACCAATACTCTATTCTTGTTATCTCTCTTTACCCCTATTTGCCAGCCTGGACATCTACTGAAGCTATCAGCCTTTTCTATGCTGCTATCTGGCACATGTTTAAGAGTAAAGTCAAATCTAGATAGATACAAGGCCTATTCTGCTTGTCTATAATTTAGTTTCTGACTACTCATAAAGTATTCTAGATTTTTGTGGTTACTCCAAATCTCGAATTTGTTTTATGCTCCTTTTAGCAAGTGCCTCCATTCCTCTAAGCATCTGATGATTGCCAACATTTCTTGGTCATGAATTTTATAATTTCTCTTAGCTTTATTCAACAACTTTGAAATAAAGGCTACTGATCTCCACTTGTTGTCTTCACACCTCATCAATAACACTTCTCCTGTTATATACTCTAATGCATCTGCTTCTACTCTCATCTCCTTATCTAGATTTGGTACCACTAACACTGGTTATATTGCGAATATCTGCTTCAACTCCTCAAATGCCTTCTTCTGCTCTTCTTCCCAGTTCCACTCCTTATCCTTTCTAACCAGTTTATGCAGTGGTTTTGCTATCTTGGCAAAGTCTTTTACAAATTGCCTATAGTAATTTGCTAATCCCAAGAACTTTTGTACATCTTTAACTGTTTTAGACCTTGGCTATTCCAGAACTCCTAATACCTTCTCTTCTTGTATCTTTATACCATCTATTTCTATCACTAGTCCTAGAAAGTCAATCTCTTTAACTTTCCACATATTTCTCAGGTTTTAGATATAGATTATTTGCTTTTATTCTCCTCAGGATTTCTTTTACTACCTCATCATACTTCTTTTCATCTTTTGTTTCCACTAACACATTATCCATAAATGCTACTACATCTCCTATGTCTATTAGATCTCTTAATATATTATTCATCATTGCCTGGAATATTGCTAGTGAATTTGTGAGACCAAAGAATATCATAGTGGGTTTGTATACCCCAAGATGCATTGTAAATATAGCTTTCCACTCATCTCTCTCTTTTATTTATACATTGTTATACCTCCATTGTAAATCCATCTTTGTAAATACCTTTCTCATGCCCATAGTATTAATCAAGTCTGAAATCAAAGGCAAAGGGTAATTGTCCTTAACTGTTCCTTTATTAAGATATCTATAGTCTTATACTATTCTTTTTTCATCCTTTTTTTCTAAAAAGAAGACTGGTAAAGTCTAAGGTGACTTTGAGGATCAAATATACCCCTTTCTCAACTGTTCTTCCACAAATTCTCTAATCTTCTCTTTCTCTTTTCTTGATATCAAATATATTCTTTCTTTCCTTGGCACAAAATCTTCCCTTAAATTTATTACATAGTTCCAAGATTTTCTGACTGGTATCCTTTCTGATTTTGCCTTTTCAAAAACTTTAAGCCACTTGTGGAATTTCTATAGCACTATCTTTTTTACTTTCTCTCTGTCTAGCCCTATCTTATTATCAAACTTTTCCTCTATTGTCCATTTTCACTCATCTCTACCTGCTTGATCTACTATTCTGATTCTCTTTCTAATCTTCTTTATTCAACATCCTTCTTTACTGCTATGTTTCTTTCACAAATAGGTGGGCATCTCATCATCTTTATTTCTCCTGTTTCCCAATTTATCTCAGGGTTATGTGCCTGCAACCATGATATTTCTGGTATCACATCTGTCTTTTCCAAGTCACATACATCCATTCTCATCCTTTCTACATGATTTTTGTAGTACACATTTACTTTCACTTGGTGTGTGATGGCCCTTGTACTATTATTTGTACCATTTACATTTCTGACCATCACTGGTCTGTCCAACTTCTACAACCTAAATCCATGTTTTACTGCTATTTTTCTGTCCATAAATATTCCTGTTATGCCACTATCCAAGAGCACTTTTACTGTTACTCCCTTATGTATGTCTACTTTCTCTACTCCAATGTTTAGCCACACTTCTCTCAACATTTTGAATATTCTTCTGATATCCCTTTGCTTATTCTCCTCCTTTTCTATGCTTCTCAGAACCTCTGTCTATGTACTACTCTACTGTACATTTCTCTCTATAGGATATGCTACCATTTCCTAGTTTTACTATAGCTTCTTTTTCCCTGTCCTATATTCTGGACACAAGATCTTCTTTCTTTTTTGTTCTAACACTCTTTTTCCTATAGCATCTTTTCTTCTACATTCCATACACTGCACTCTTGTTATTTCTCCCCTTTCTCTAATTCCATGCTTTCTGGCAAAAGTCATACCATATATTTCTTACTTGTCTTTTAAGAAAAAAGTCCTACCCTTGATTTTCATAGGTCTATACCCCTCTACTGTCACATCCTCTACAATCCACATAGGTCACTACTACCTCCTCTGTGACCCATCCTTTATCAAGAAAAAGAGCATCTTCTGGAGGCATGCTCCACTCATCATAGTACTCCTACATCTTTTTCCATATAGGATATACTGGCCTTTACTGCACCTTTTGTAGTCTAGCCACACAGGTCACCTCTTTTTCTCTCTGCATCTCCTTCTCTGCTACTGTTATTAGACAGTCCCACTTGAAGTGTCCTACCTCCTAATACCTAAAACATTGTAGCTTTTTCTTCTCCTGTCTCTTCACTTTTACTTCCTCTCTTATACCACACCTCATTACTCTACACACTTAACACCTTAAACTTATCATGGGGAATAGGCCTCCCCTTTTCTACCTCTCTCCATTTCCTGCAGTTATGGGCTAGATGCCTGAACTCTTTGCAACCAAAACACTTCCTTTTTTTTCTTCTCTCTAGTTTTGTTCTTAATTTGGCAAGAGTCTACCATTGATTGAGCATGTCACTCATAAGTTGGTTATATTGTTCAAGAGACATGGTGTTATGCCCCTTGAAGTGGAATAGGATTTTTTGGATCTCACTAATTATAACTATATCTGTTGGGATGCAAGATCTTCACTCAACCAGACTCCTACTGCCATACTGGCTACTGCCCTAATCAAATAGTAAACGATCATCTCAAGAAGAGGATCTCTACTCTAATAGCATCTTCTTAAGGGGTCAATGCTATTCCTCTGCATATATGGATATCAATGCACTCCTAGCACAAGGTTTCTACTGATCAAAAAGATACAGGTACTCTATTAAGCAACACCACTCAATTGCTAGGTCAGGTCTTGAACACAATACCTGGGTTTGGTACTGAGTCTCCACTGGTAGTCTCTAACTGACTACCAAGGTTCCCTTTACAGCTAGAGTCCACTACCCAAAAAGACCAGTAATTGAGCTGATTACCAATTGAGGACAATAAAAGAGTAAAGTTTAGGCAGGGTTTGAAGTGAACAGTGCCTGGAGTATGGTATTGAGTCCTTCTGTTAGCAACTGACTCAGAAACCTTAAGCTAGGGTTTAACTCAAGGCAGTTCTTCAGAGTTAGAAAAGAACTCAATAAGGTTCTTGTTTAATTGCAGTCTGCTATATATATAAGTATACTATTTGTCCTCATTTATACTACAAGCTGTCCATCAGCTACTAGTTCAACTCTAGTTTATGCCCAATCTATTTATAGTACTTTGTTATAGTCAAGGCAACTCATGACAAAGGGTACCTAAGATAACAACACATAGGCCTACAAGGTGTCATGTGTTAATTCCACTTGATGCCTCTATTACAGAGGTTGTTGTAGTTAATACTAGTACTACAGTTAAGTTCTGTAACAGGAGCTTAGTTGAGGCTTACTCTAAGTTAAGAGTTGAGTCAGTTCTATCATAACATGGCAAAATGGCTAAGTCATTATTTTATTTTATTTTAATTTTATTTTCTTATTTGAACTTACTATACAAGGAAGGAGTATGGGAAAGTATCATATGACAATATTGCATATCACAGTCACATATCAGGATGTCACAAGGTCACATGATAAGTGTGGGAAAGTAGTACACAGACTATGTAGTAGTTGTATAAGTAGTATACAGAATCAAATGGGAACTCTATTAAGTTTTTCTTGTCAACTTGGACTTGGAGTGTGATTAAGTTGTCTTGGGCTAAATCACTACACTAGAACTCAATTCTATATCTAGAGTACCATCTACCTTGGACCTTGCTTATCTTAACTCTCATAATTTTTTTGATCCTTGACTAGTGGTCATCACAATTACTAGTTACCTCCATATATAGCCAGGCCCTTGGCTTAAGGGAGCTTGTCAATCAGTTAGGGATTGATGGTGGAAGTACAGTACTAAGCTTGGGTATTGGTACTGAGACCTGACCTTGCAACTGAGTGGTGTTTAGTAGATATTTGTACTGTTCTTAGTATAAACCTTGTGCTGGGGTCCATTGTGACTTGTACATGTAGAGGATTGATGGTTACTCTCTAGGAGGCTATCTAGATTAGAGATCCCATCTGTTGGGTGATAGTTTAACCCTAGTATTAAGGCAGTAGTTAGTAGAGCAGTAGGACTCTAGCTAGATAAAGATCTTGTGCCCCAGCAGACATAGTGTAGCTAGTAAGGTCAATCATTCACTCCATACCATTAAGGTATCAACACAATGTCTCAGTCCCAATACAATTCTCTCATGAGTGGTCTGCTCAACCAAAAGCATGCTCTTGCTAAATTAAGAACAGAGTTAGAAGGAAAAAGAGAGAGGATATGTCAATGTTGTAAGAGGTTCAAACACCTGACCCATAACTATAGGAATAAAAAGGAGGAGGTAAAGGGGAAACCAATTCCCCAAAATAAATTCAAAGTGATAGCAAGTAGGGTGATGTAATATAGAGTAAGGAAAGAAGTAAAAGTGAGGAGGCAAGAGATGGTGGAGAAAGTAAAATGTTTTAGATGTTGGGGAATAGGGCATTACAAGTGGGAGTGTCCAAATATTGAAGTAGAAAGGAGGAGATGAGAGGAGGTAGTGGTGCATGTGGTAATGCCACAAAAGATACAGCAGGAGAAAAGGCCAGTACACTCCTTATAGAGAAAAGTACAGGAGTATGGTGGCATATGGAACACCCCTGAGAAGTACAGCAATAGAAGAAAAGGGGTAGAAGACCAGATGGGAAGTGATCACATATGTGGAGTGTAGTGGGTGTAACTACAAGGGCACTAAAACAGAAGTCAACTAGGGACAAGGATTTATCTCTGGGGAGCAGCTAAGAAATGTATGGTGAGAGCTGTTTAGAAGCATAGAAGTGGAGAAATAATGGAAAAGAGAGTAGAGTTAAATGTACAGATTATGGAAGGAAGGATATGGTTGTAGGAGAGAAGATATACCAGAAAGAGCAGGAAAAGATTTTATATCCTGAGTGTAGAACTGGAAAGAAGAAACTGTAGTGGAACTGGGAAGTAGTAGCATGGCCCATAGAGGCAAAAGTACAGCAAGGCAGTGCACAGACAGAAGCTCTGAAAGATACAGCAAAAGAGAAGGGTAAACAGAGGGAAGTAAGGAGGACTTTCAAAATGCTAAGAGAGGTGTGGTTGAATATCAGAATAGAAAAGATAGACATACATAAAGGCATAATGGTTAAAGCACTCTTGGATAGTGGCACTGCAGAGATGTTTATAGATAGGAAAATGGCAGCAAGACATGGTTTTAAGCTGCAAAGATTAGAAAGGCCAGTAGTGGTTAGAAATATAGATGGAACAAACAATAGTGCAGGTGTGATTACATATCAAGTAGAAGTGAATGTGTACTACAAGAATCATATGGAGAGAACAAGGATGGATATATGCAATTTAGAAAGAACAGAGATGATATTAGGGATGCCATGGTTATAGGTATACAACCTAGAAATAAACTGGGAGACAGGGGAGGTTAAAATGACAAGGTGCCCACTATTGTGTGGAAGAAATACAAAGAAGAAAGAAGATAGAAAGGCAGAGAAGGGGAGAAGAATAGCCACTATAGAAGAGGAGAAAATTGTAAGATGGGCAGTAGATGATAAGAAAGACTGGAGAAAAGAGGAGAAAGTTGAAGTAGACCATAGGAAAATTAAAGAGATGGTTCCTCAAAGGTTTTTAAAGTGGAAGAAGGTATTTGGGAAGGTAGAATCAGAAAGAATGCCAACTAGAAAGATTTGGGATCATGCTATAGATCTCAAGGAGACACTCAAACTATGAAAGGGAAGGATTTACCCTCTATTCAAAAACAAGAGAGAAGAGGTCCAGAATTGTAGATGACCAATTAAGAAAAGTGTATATCAGACCATCTAAATCCTCTCAGATGTTGCTGGTGTTCTTTGTGAGTAAGAAGAATAGAAGCAAGAGGATGGTTATGGACTACTACAGTCTAAATGAACAAACCATAAAGAACAACTACCCATTACCATTGATAATAGACTTAATTGACAACATAGAAAGTAAGAAAGTATTTATGAAGATGGATCTGCAATGGGGGTTCAATAATGTGAGGATCAAAGAAGGAGATAAGTGGAAGGGAGCATTTACAATGCATGTGGGCTCCTTTGAACCAATAGTAATGTTCTTTGGAATAATGAACTCACTAGCTATATTCCAGGCAATAATGAGTGAAATTTTGAGGGACCTAATAAATAAAGGAAAAGTTGCAGCATTTGTAGATGATATATTGGTAGGAATGGAGACAGAAGAAGGATATGATGAGATTGTGGAAGAAATATTGAAGAGGCTAGAAGAAAATGACTTGTATATCAAGCTAGAAAAGTGTATATAGAAGGCAAGGAGGATTGGATTCCTAGGGATTGTTATAGGACCTAACAGAATAGAAATGGAGAAAGAGAAGGTAGATGGGGTACTAAGTTGGCCAGAGCCAAAAAATGTAAAAGATATCAGAAAGTTTTTGGGCCTTGCAAATTACTACAGAAGGTTCATTAAAGATTTTGCACAAGTAACTAGGCCAATGAATATGTTGACAAGGAAGGATGTGAAGTGGCAGTGGAGAAGTGAACAGCAAAAGACATTTGATGAGCTTAAACAAGTCTTTACCACCAGACTAGTATTAGCAGCCCCAGATCTAGACAAAGAATTCAGGGTGGAAACAGATGCTTCAAATTATGCTACTAGAGGAGTTTTATCAATGAAATGCTCTGATGAACTGTGGAGACCAGTTGCTTTTATTTCCAAGTCATTGAGTAATATAGAATGAAATTATGAAATACACAATAAGGAGATGCTAGCAGTAGTCAGATGCTTAGAGGCATGGAGACACTTCCTAGAAGGAACAACTATCAAATTTGAGATCTGGACAGATCATAAAATCTCAAATACTTCATAAAGGCACAAAAGTTAAATAGAAAACAAGCAAGATGGGCCCTATATTTGTCAAGATTCAACTTTATACTGAAACATGTCCCAGGAAGCAGGATGGAGAAGACAGACAGTCTGAGTAGAAGGCTGGACTGGAAAGTAGAAGTGGAGAGAGACAATGAGAATGAGACATTGGTAAAGCCTAAGTGGCTAGTAGTCAGAAAAACAAAGAAAGTAGAAATCATTGTGGAAGAAGTCAATCTACTAGAAAAAGTGAGATAGTCAAAAGTGAAAGATAATAAAGTAGTAAAAGCTGTTGAAGAAATGAAGTGGGCAAGAGTAAAGATGTTAAAAGATAAAGAATAGAGAGAAGTTGATAGTGTAATGTACAAAGAAAGGAAGGTATATATGCTAAAAGATGATAAGTTGAAAGCAGAGATTGTTAGGTTACATCATGATATGCTAGTAGAAGGACATAGAGGACAGTGGAAGACAGTGGAGTTGGTCACTAGGAACTTTTAGTAGCCAGGAGTTACAAAAGAAGTGAAGCAGTATATAAAGGGGTGTGATACTTGCCAGCATAATAAAAACTACACAAAACAGCCAGCAGGGAAATTAATGCTAAATTCAATTCTGGAAAAACCTTGGGCTTATATTTCAGCAGATTTCATTACTAAGTTACTGTTAGTACAAGAATACAACTCAATTTTAGTGGTAGTTGATAGATTAACAAAAATAGTACATTTTATTCCTACTACAGAAAAGACATTAGTAGAAGGACTAGCTAGGTTGTTTAGAGACAATGTGTGGAAGCTACATGGGTTACCTGAGAGTATCATTTCAGACAGGGGACCTTAGTTCACAACAGGAATAGTGCAGGAGTTGAACAGGATGCTAGGGATTGAAAGTAAATTGTCAACAGTGTTCCATCCTCAAACAGATGAACAAACAGAAAGGGTTAATCAGAAACTAGAGCAGTACTTAAGGATGTTTATTGACCATAGACAGGAACAGTGGCCAGATTGGTTAAGAACAGCAGAGTTCACCTACAACAATCAAGTACACTCAAGTACCAAAATGTCACCTTTCAAGGTAAATTATAGACAAGATCCCAGGATGGGGTTTGAGATGAGAAGAAAAGAAAGCAAAGAAATTTGTAACAAAAATGAAGGAGATTCAGGAAGAAGCAAAGGTAGTGCTAGAGAAAGCACAAAAAGAGATAAAGAAGTATGCAGATAGAAAGAGAGCAGAAGTTGATGAGTATAAAGTAGGGGACTTAGTGATGCTAAGAACTAAGAATCTGAAATATCAGATAGTTGGGAGGAGGACAGAAAAGTTAACAGAGAGGTTTGTAGGGCCTTACAAGATAAAGAAAATTGTATTATTGAATACAGTGGAATTAGAGCTACCAAGTACAGTAAAAATACATCCAGTAGTGTGAATACAAGAAAAAGACAAGTACTTGGTACAATGGAAGGGGTTCATGGTAGAATCAGACACTTGGGAAGAAAGGAAAAATCTAGAGAATGCTAAAGAAGCAATTGAAGAATATGAGAAGGAATACTAATGAGACATAGAAGATGTAAGATGGCAAGAGAAAAAAGAAGGAACATTTAGAAGAAAAGAGCTGCTAGGATCATTTACAGCAAAGAAATTATTTAGATGGTCAGATAAACAGTATAATGAGGAATATTGGGGAAGACTGGAAAGAAATTGGGGACAATGGAAAGGAGGATGAGCAAGGGGAAGAAGAACCTTGGAAACAATTCAGGAAAAAGAAAAAGAAATTGAGCAAAAAGTATCAGAAATTAGAGAATAGACAAAGAAAGATGAAGACAAAATAGGCAATATAGTGGACCCTTACTATGAGCTGTAAATCCTCAGGACAAGGAATCTTGAGAGAGGGGTAGTATCATGACCTGGCAAAACAGCTAAGTCACTATTTTATTTTATTTTTCTTATTTGGACTTACTATACAAGGAAGGAGTATGGGAAAGTATCACATGACAATGTTGCACATTATAGTTATATATTAGGGTGTCACAAGGTCATATGATAAGTGTGGGAAAGTAGTACACAAACCATGTAGTAGTTGTATAAGTAGTGTATATAATCAAATAGAAACTCTATCAAGTTCTCCTTGTCAACTTGGACTTGGAGTGTGATTAAGTTGTTTCAGGCTAAGTCACTACAAGTTCACAAGGCATGGGATGGTGTCTCTATGTCTACTAACTTTGTTGTATTAGCAGCAGAGCTGGAGGTTATTAAGCAGTGGCTTAAGAAAGTTGCTGGCTTGACTACCAGTACTGTGGTAGAGCCTTGTCTGCCACAGTCCAAGTTATTCTTGAAGATCTTGGGTGTTTCTTATTGGGGCAACAACTCTTCCCTTTCTATTACACAGGCTCAAGTTGAGGCTGTTATTGCTAATACCCCTGTCTTTGAGGAGGTAGTGTTTGCTTCTTACCCTCTCTCACATTATGAAGGCATCTCCAAGCTCAGACATATCTGTGATTTGGATTAACATTTGGGATTCTCAGAAGGGAACCAAGGGCAAGACCCTTATTAACTGTTTATTTAACTTTGGATGTCACACAACCACAGTCCAGAGGACTGCTATGCATCCTAGAGTTGCCTAGTGTTGCAACTGCTGGCACTGGGGACATCCTACCCACACTTGTCACACTCAAGGTACTAAATGTCAAAAGTATAGTAGACTACATAGAGTGGAAAACCACAGGTCCATGGCTTAGTGCTATAAAACCAACCCCAAGTCTAACCCTCTTAGAGAGGCAACTGCAGATGGTACTTTATGCCCTTACACTTTCAAGTGTATAAACTACAAGGGTGAGCACTCTGCTGACAACACTAAGTATCCTTTCTGGTGCCACTGCTTTGACAGGCAGTGGCACTCCAACAAGGCTGCTGAGCTGTACACAAGTCATACCAGCAATAGCAACATCCAATGCCCTAGAGTGGGTAATCTCTGATCATGTGTAGTACAACTAAACTACACATATATTTGTAGAATGTTCACAAGAACTATGCACTGGTTGATACTTTTCTGGAGTCTCAAAAGAACTATTATGACATCTTCTTCATCCAGAAGCCACCCTGGAACTTTATCTATTATGCACTATCTACTACTCTTCTAGAAGGAGACAAGGTAGTAGGCACTCCTATTCATCCAGACTGGACCCAGGTGGTCCAGCCTCCCAAGAACTCTAAGGATGTTCCTTGAGTTATAGCTTTTATTCACTTTTGCTTGTCTAGACTTAGGTTTAGCTTGAGGAGAGATGTAATTGATCACTGATATTCTGCTACTGTCTTTCTTTAACAGAAAAGAGTGTTACTTTCTCATGAACATCTACTCGGATGACTGCCAGTCAGCTATCAAGTTTATACTAGATCAAGTTATCGACATCTCCAACTTATTGTATATGGATGGGGACTTTAACATCAGAGATACAGAGTGGAATCTATCTGTTTTTGCCCATTCTGCAGCTGGTCAGGCCTTGATAGACTTAGTTGACTCTTTTGGTCTTGTGTACTCACTACCAGCACTTTCTGTCCCTATTCACTGTCCAGACACTGATGGTCATACTAACTCAGTCATAGACCTTATCTTTTTAGACATGAGTGCTTCTTAGGTCTCACATTGCATCGAGTCTGATCTCAGACTACCCTTAGATCATGCTCCCCTACTGGTTGATCTTCCTACCTCACTAGAGAACATTCACTTTGGCAAGAAGGTCCTCAAACACAACAGTAATAAGGAGAGTACTTTCCTCTCTTCAGTCAATATAGGGCTTTGCACTCTCAACTTCTCTGATATGGACTTAGTTGCTAGTCTGGACTTACTCTCTGAAGCAGTGTGTAGAGTATTTACTAATGCTTGGGAGGCTAATGCTAGGTCCATCACTGTTACAACTCAATCCAAGAAGTGGTGGAATGATGAGTACAGGAGTGTACTTGAGACTTATAGATACACAGGAGCCAGACAGGACTGGCACTTATTTCACTTTGCTACAAGGAGTGCTAGGTGATCTTTCTTTAACAACAGGATTGTAGAGATTGTATTTACTAACAAGCACCCATAGGACCTTATGAGTTGGGTCAAGCAGCATAAGTTACCTGCAATGGAGGCTATTCAGTATCAAGGTCTCCCCTACAATTCTCTTCCTGACTTGTGGCATGTTCTTCACTCATTATATAATACAACAGCTAACCATCCTGTTCAGCTAGATATCCTAGGTGATATTCCCTGCCTGGTCCCTTGGCCATAGGTGTCTTTCTCTATACTATAGTTAAATAAGGCTCTTGGGGCCTGTTCTAACATCTCTGCTCTAGGTCCTGATCATGTTACTTGGCACTATCTCAAGAGCATTCTTGCCGACAACATCTGTGTAGCTGGCATTTTCTTTCTGGCCAACTCCTGTATTACTCTATGGCACTGGCCTCATCACTTCAAGGAGTTAGTCTCTGTCATTATTCCCAAGCCAGACAAACCAGCTTATGACACTCCTAAGGCCTTTCAGCCTATTGTTCTACTTAACACATTGGGCAAGCTCATTGAGAAGATGATTGCTAGGCAACTTCAATTTGATGCTGTCAAGTACAGTGTCCTTTACCCCAACCAACTTGGCAGTATCTCTCAGAGGTCTACTGAGGATGCTAGACTCTTTCTCATCTACTTGGTTTGCTCTGGCTGGGCCAAAGGTCTCAAGACCAGTGTGGTTGCTTTTAACATTGCTCAGTTCTTTTTCTCTCTAAATCATAGTATGCTCACTGCAATTCTTTGACACTCTGGCTTTGCAGACTGCTTAGTTGATCTCTTCTCTGACTATCTTGTAGGTAAATTAACCTGGTACTCCTGGAATTCCTTTCTCTCTGATGTCTGTGATGTGGATGTTGGTGTGGGACAAGGCTCTGCTCTCTCTCCTATTCTCTTTGTACTCTATATTGTACTACTTCTCCACCTCTTTGAATAGTGGGCTCAGATCCTCAACTTAGATACTTCCATTTTTTCTTATGTAGATGATGGTCTCTTGGCCTCCCAGGGAAAAATGTATAACAAAATCCTGCTAGAGCTTTCTTGTAGTTAAAGTGTAATTGTGGACTTGATGGGTTCCTTTGGCTTGGTCATGGAACATGACAAGTCAGAGATCTTTCACTTCTCTAGAGTGCATAACAACACCAACCCAGAGTTGGATCTCTTAGCTATTGGCACTCCTATTCTCAAGCACAAGACATACTGGCAATACTTGGATTTCTGCTTTGATTGACAACTCTCTTTCAAGGAGCACATTCAATACTACTCTACCAAGACACTGTCTACTGTGAAGGTGATGGGCATACTTGGCAACTCTACTTGAGGTCTGCTTCCTCTTCAGAAACAACTTCTCTATCAGTCCTATGTTATGCCAATTGCAACTTATGGTTTCCATCTCTAGTACTTTGCTGGAGTACCTACCAAGGCACAGGTTTCTCTCTTGGCAACTATATAATGCAAGGCTGCCCTTTGGATCCTAGGTGGATTTTGCACCTCACCAACTAGTGGGATTGAGGCTCTGGCAGGCCTTATTCCCATTTATTTTTATCTCAAGAAGCTAGTAAAGTAGTCTTGTCTTAGGGCTGCTACTCTTCCCTCTCAACATATACTAATGTCTCTTCTTAGTGCTCACAACTCAAAGGGTGCTTGTTCTTACTCACAGTCATTAGCTTTTCTCACTAACACCCAGAGCACTCAGTTAAGAAGCCCTTTCTTGGATACTGGAGCATTTTTACTTAATCTTACAGAATGCTTTAATCTACTCTACTCCAAGGCTCACCTAGGGTGTAGGTTGTTAGACAACTTCTCTGATTGTATCTTTTTTTACTTGTGATCACTCTAAGAGGAGCACTATCAAGGCTTATTTTCAGACCCTTGACTATCTTCGTCATGAGACTTTTACCAATCCTTCTACACTTGTTGTTACTGACATAAGTGTTATTTCTCCTAGGAACATGCAGGCTGTGTCTGCTGTTCACTTTTGGAGACTAGAAGAACAGGTGTCATCATCCAAGGCATCTACTGGATGTTCAACAGCTTTGGATACAGAGTTGTTTGCAATTAGGCTTGGTGTTGTTAAGGCTACTTTCTTTGACATCAAGCACATTATACTCATCACTGACTCTCTAAGCATGGCTAAGAGAGCAGTAGATGCTTCTGTTCACTCAGGACAGGTCCACTCTCTTGCAGTTGTACATGCTCTCAGAGACTTCTTTACTAGTCACTCAGACCACTTCATTAATTTCTGGAACTGCCCTAGTAAGGCCTAATGGCCTTTTCACTTCTTGGTGTATGAAGATGCTACCAATAGTCAGATTGCTGCCAGTCAACATCCATCCACTTTCCTCAATGCTCTTTGTTCTAAGAGTGCTGTTTCATGTCTGGATGCCTGAAGAACTTCCTTCAACCATCTCTTATACCAAGGTTGTTACTTCTTTTTCCTCAAAGGTGGTAATTGTAAGTCCCTCCAGCCCTCCTATACCAAAGGTGGTAGCTGGCTTTCGTTTATTGGTAAGTTGGTCACATTGTGTGCCAGGGCAACTTAAGCCATTTTTAACCATACTCCTATTGAGGAGTTCAGACAGTGCTTTTTCCCTGTAGAGTACACTTAGTGTCTATGTGGCCATTGCTAGGTGGAAATATGTTGATACATCTTTGCTGACTGTTGTCAGTTTACTTATACTCCCTTGACTGATCTATTGCTATTGGTCAAGGACTTTGTCAAGTTTCTGAAGGAGTACTCTAGTGCATTTGCCTTTGCTCCCCAGGATTGCTTGCCTTCCAAGCCTCCATAAGCCTTCTTAGTTTTTCCTTTCTGTTTCTGTAGATAGTTTCTTAGTTTCATTTCTCTCAGTTTCTCTTGACTCTGTGTTCTAGGCATAATAGGTCATTAGACCTGGATGTATTATTTAAAGGTTGGTTATGAGCAACCTATATCTAGTTTTCTCTTCTCTCTTAGATTAGATTTCTTCTCTGATACTGATAGTGTCTCCTGCCAGTGATGGGACAGCTATGGTCTCTGAGGCTCAAGTAGGCTACTTGCTGTAGATAGTCTGCCACAGACTATAATCAAGCACTGCATTATAAATTTTTGAACAAAAAAAAAAAATGCTGGTCTCCAGACATCAGTAAATGTTATGTTACTGATTTCTTTGTATTCAGTCTTGGATTGTTGTAGAAATGGTGTGACATAGAATTTGGCTTTGATATATAATATATACTGAAATGGTAAAACATTCAAGTTGATCTCCATTGCCTTGACCATGTCCTTTTCCTTCAGCATCTTGACTGATTCCATATAAATATAACCTATAATTTTGTGCCAGTTATGCTATATACAGTTTTGTGGAGTTTGGGCAGCATAGGCATGAAAAGAGATATTTGCAGTGATATTGAGTATATATAATCCATTTTGTTTTGGACCTAACATAATGATCTTGTTCCAGTTGTTTGGTGATGTAATAGTGATTCCCTTCTAGTGAAAATTGACTCCATAGTTCATGTTTGTGATGTAGCTGATAGATATTAAATTAAATGGAGTGGTGGGATAGTGGATGGTATCACATAGTAGTACAGGATAAGATTGGTTTTCTACTATAGCAGTAACTTTGACATTTCTTTTGCCAATGTCTTTAGTAATACTGCCAACTCTCTAAATTGAATGATCTTGTAACTCTGTATAGATAACAAAGACAGAGCAGTTTTGAACAAAGTGTGATGTAGTACCTAAATCAGCAATCCAGATAGTAAAAGAGAGTATGCTTGCTGGAAGGACTATATCTTGTATTATAAATACAAATTTTGACTGTGCTGAGTAGACAGTGTTGGAAAAATTCTGAAAATTCCTTCTAAGGCCTCAAAAATTACTGTTATTATTAGAATTGTTTCTAAGTTTTTTTCTATTCTGGAGATCTCATTTCTTGGTCTAGCATTCCTTCTGGATATAGCCAGCATGTTTATAGTAGTAGCAAGTGACATTGGCATTGTATTTTGACCTATGAGAGTGATTGTTGTTTGTTAATGAGCCTCAATGACTGTAATTAGCATGGGCTGAGAGTGCAATTTCAGAAGAAGTATTCTTAGATTTCTTGTATAGGTCTTCTTCTAGAATTTTAGATATAAGTTTAAATGAGTCAGGGTCAGTAGTGTCCAAGATGGTAGACTTGTCAATGGTAGATGTAAAAAGGTCCCAAGAGTTAGATAATGATATAAGGAATATAGCAGAGAATTCCAATCCTAGCATAGCTTGTCCTTGGCTAGTAAGCTGTTGCTGAAGTCCACAAAGAGTTTAAATATGCTCTTCAATGTCAGCTCCTTCCAGGCAGTGTGTTCTAAAAAGTTTCTGACAAGTAGCAATAATACTTACAGTACCTACAGCCTTGTATATCCTTTTGAGTGTGTCCTAAGCTTCCTTTGATGTTGTTGCATGTGCAATATAGACAAGAGCATTGTTATCTACATGCAGACTAATAGTGGAGAGGGCCTTGTGATCCTTCTTATTCCAAATTTCAATAGCTGATTCATTTGATTTGTTAGCTGTAAGAGCAGGTGCCATGGATTTGATGTATTTGAATAAGCCAAGATTGATCAAGATATGTCTCATCTTGATATGCCAAACATTGTAGTTGGCTGTGCCATGCAGAGGTTTGATCCAATAAGTGGATGTTGATTCTGTGCCAGTAGATATTATGATGTAGGTGCAGCAAGGAAGTGTACACAGTTATGTGAGGTTGTTTTTAAAAGAGAGAGATGGGCAGTAAGGATGAAGGTAAGGTAGTGAGCAATTTCAGTAAGGGCCAGGGCCCATAACCTTTTGTAATGCGAGGTTATGGTATGATAATATTATACAGGCTTTTATCCAAGTCTTTTATAGTCTACAGTTGGTACATCAAATGCTATGAAGAGCTGGAAGGCTATGTAACTAGTAGACTAACAGTGAATAATGGAATGTACATATTATGAGTGTCCAATGGTGATGATCCGAGGTTGTTATCTAAGATTATCACAACATATATTGTCATAGATTAATTCCGTAAAGGTAGCAGTCGTTGATTCACATTATTTACTACTGGATTCTGTAAAAGTCGTGTGCCCTTCAATTGGTGTCTTTCCGCCTAGTATAACTTGGGTGACAGAACCAAGGGTAGGTCATGTGATCAAATTGATTCTTGCCACAAACTAAAAATGAAACGTTCTTTCGAGAGTTGTCTTCTCCGCACCTGGCAGCTGGTTTTTTCATCTCTTTCTAGATTTGTACAACTGCAACCCACTTCTACCCGTTTGAGAGAGACTCATCGGTCCTCTGTGAGTGTGCCCACCTAGCAACTAGTGGCATTGATTGACTTTGACAAAGGAGGCATCAAGGAGCGTGAAAGACGATGTTGGTAGTACCAGCCAGGATTACATTCGGCCCGGCATTGCGCAACAAATGGCTGACATGTTGTGTTGTGACATTGATGAATTCCTGTGTCACTATGCTCCGTTTTGTCCAACCGACGATTCAATCGATAGTGCGCTCGAAAGATTGGAACATAAGAGAATTTTACAGGGAAATTTGTGGCGGGATTTTAGCGACAAAAAGATGCTTTCCAAGACTGGAAAACATGAGAAGAAGGCTTTTGAAGGGATCAAATCCATTGTCAAGACCTTAACAGAACACAACACCATGGCCCCTCGTACATGCAACTTCAAATACTCTAACTGTGGCGATACGCATATGACTGGAAATATTGGAGGATCCACATTTCGAGTAGATGCATGCTTCTCACCTTTATCTTCTACTCCACTGGCTGGAAAGGTGGTAGCCTCGCAAGTGGCAGTGGCAGCGGAGTTTATGAGGAAAGGGAAGGGTTTACACAACGTACGCACTCAAATCCTGAATATCGACCTATTTTGATAATGGGGATTCAGAATCGCGGAAAATTGGTGAGCGCAGCCAATCACATCATGAATGACGATCCACGTAGGATGTGGATGTATGGGGTACGGTAGTTTCTCTACGTGCTGAAGGCTGGATGGTCATTTTTATACAGATAACTATCGAGGGCGAACATGTGTCTATCTGGTATTTCTCTCGCTCCCACTCTGTCATGTCAAAGTCTTTTGACTTCACC
>Ga0153949_1000032_pt1 | contig 57602 bp, 49 predicted proteins | sample TSNJ033MetaG_FD_104705 | JGI IMG/M metagenome (GOLD analysis project Ga0153949, IMG submission 104705) | Attine ant fungus gardens microbial communities from New Jersey, USA - TSNJ033 MetaG | ecosystem: Host-associated > Fungi > Mycelium > Unclassified | place: USA: New Jersey, Wharton State... | reverse complement strand
CTCCCACCGTGCTTTGTAGTGTATCTTTCTCTCAAATACAGTATATCAAAAAAATAGCCGCAAGCCAGTACTTTCATTCCTATTTGTGCTGACGCTTTAGCGGCAGAATGGAGATTAACATGATGCAGAATTTTCAAGTAAACCCTATTGGAAAAATCAATATCAATGAGAAAGGAATGTTCATTGAGCTTGAATCAAAGTATATTCCAGCTTTGCAGGCGTTGGACGGTTTTAGCCATATCAATATCATTTGGTGGTTTAGTGATTTTGACAATGACGAAGCGCGAAATGTCCTTGAGGCACCACAGCCTTATAAAAACGCGCCCGCTGTCATGGGGGTATTTGCTACCAGATCGCCGGTCAGACCCAACCCTATTGCATTAACAGCGGCAGAGGTTATTCAGATTGACCACGAAAAGGGAATTATCCAGATTGCCTGGATTGACGCAAATGACCAAACTCCAGTCCTGGATATAAAGCCGTATACGCCAAGCCTTGACAAAATAGACGCTCCTGACATGCCGAAATGGTGCAGCCATTGGCCTAAAAGCTTAGAGCAATCAGAAGACTTTGATTGGGAAAAAGAATTTAATTTTTAACAACCCCCTATTCCCATTTAAAAAACCGAAGTGAAATCCCGATACATACAATGGCAATAGCAATTAATACAATAATTGGTATCAAAACACTGTCAACAGGCAATCCCAGAGACGCCGCCTTAAGCAGCTTTATTCCCCATGTCAAGGGCAGTACATCAGCAACTTTCCTAAGCGCTTGGGGCATTACTTCATATGGCAGCGTGGCTCCCGAAAAAATCAACATCGGGAAATACAATATACTGGCTATGATGCCCGCAATTTTTGTATTTGGGGCGATCCCACCGACCATCATTCCAATGCTGAATATTGAAAGCATGACGAATAAATAGCCGCCGATAAAATACACTATATTTCCCTGAAGCCGCAATCCGAACATGAATCTGGCGACCACAAAAACCAGCAACAGCGATACGAGGGAGTAAGTGGTATAGATCGCCACCTGCACCGATAATATCATTACCGGGCTAACAGGGGTCACCCTAAAGCGTTTAAGGATTTTCTTATTACGGTAATCAGACACCACCAGCGGAAGCCCCATAACGCCACCGGCACAAATAGCAATTGATGCAATCCCACCAAAAGATTGCTCTAAAAAGGAATACTCTGCACCGTGGGCGGCCGCCTTGTTCCCATAAATCACACCAAGAATAATCAGCACTACGAGGGGCATGCAAATCGCAAAAATAAACATGTCCATTCCCTTTAGGGAAAGCTTAAGCTCCGTTTTAAGCATCGTTCTAAATGTTTTCATCATCATCCGCCCCCTCGTCACTGTACCAAAGATACGCATCTTCAAATGTGTCATGGGGACTTTTAGAAATGGCTTCCGGCACTGTTCCATAAAAAACAGTTTGCCCCTTTTTAAGTATGCAGATCGTATCACATAAAGCCTCCACCTCATCCATAAAGTGGGAGGTTAAGAGGATAGTCAATCCCTTTGCCTTTAAGTTAGAAAGGATTTTCCAAACCTCGTGCCTTGCTTTTGTGTCAAGACCTGTCGTTAATTCGTCTAAAAAAACCACTTCCGGATCAGGGAGGAGAGCCAAAACAATGAATAATCGTTGTCGCTCTCCTCCTGATAACTCACTGACAGTATTCTTTTCTTTACTTAAAATACCAAATCGTCCTAATAAGTTGCGATAATCAACCGCTTTTTTATAAAGTGACTCCGTAACCTCACATAACTCGCCAACCGTTATTTTGTCCTGATAGTTGGCTTCTTGAAACTGAACGCCGACATTTTCAAACAGCAGCTTCCGCTTAGCCTGCGGATCCATTCCCAAGATGGAAACCATCCCACTATCATATTTCTTTGTGCCTAAAATGCATTCAATTGCCGAGCTTTTACCTGCACCGTTCGCACCAAGCAGTCCGAAAACCGTTCCGTGCTTTACCGACAGGCTTAAGTCCTTAACTGCCGCTAAATCCTTATACGACTTAGAAAGCTGCCGTACCTTGATGACGTCCTCCATTTGAAATTCCTCCTTCTAAGATTGTATTGACATCAAGAATCATAACATCTGTAAAAAGATTGGTGTTAAAATGGAGGGTTACAAAAACTTAACTTTCATTTCACATAGCATATTAATTACTTTTTCAGCATTTTTTCCTGCTGTGTCTAAGGAAATGATTAACTTATCACATACTGAAATAATGTCCGTGTTCTCTTTTGGAGTATTAAGCACCTTCTTAAGGCTAACATCTGGGTCTGCCGATAGTTCACCCTGCATGCGCAATATCGCTTCTAACGAATAGTTAGCGCACCGTAATGACCGGATAATTTTTAGACGCCTAATATCCTCGTCTGTATAAACCCGATAGCCGTTATTTTTTCTTTTAACTTTAAGTAATCCGTTTAACTCCCAGTTTCTTAGGGTATCTATGGAGACTCCTAAAAGCTCGGAGGTCTCTTTTCTTTTAAGAAATATGGCTTCTTCAGCAGCCGCTCCTGATAAAAGGCAACGCACCGAGTCAATCGCTTCTAAAGCATTCGCTTGCTCTTGATGGATTTGTTGCAGGTACTCATTCGCAAGTATAAGCGCTTGGTCAAAATCTTTATTAGCAGCGGTCTTTACTGTTTCAATCATCTTTTTTCGCAATCCATTTTGAAGCACTTCGACTTGAAATGCAGTGCGTGCAAGCTGCAACTGCATAATGTGAAATTTAGTAAAAATACGATAGCCGTTCGATTGGCGCTCTGCTTTTGGTATTAATTCCAGCGCCTCATACATTCGCACTGTGTTCGGGTGTATGCCGATCATTCTTGCGACCTCTGTTGTCTTGTACGTATTCAATGCAATCACCTCCTTCTTATTTTAAAATTTAGGTACCCTGGTACCCGACCCATGGTACCTACGGATTGCTACGCACTTCGTGCTCCCGCAATCCTGAAAACATTCGAAATCCGCCCTGTCGGGCTACTTTCTCATGTTTTGCAGGTCTTAAAGTCATGCTTTTTCATGCAAGCATGAAACGCACGCCCTTTCGACCCTGGTACCATGTATTATAACACTTTTTTAAAGTCTGGTGTTATAGTGGAGGCTCATCCTTTTATTGCTTTATCTCACCGCTAATTAGTGATTGGAACTGGTGGGATGTTCAGGAACATCCAGAAATATCCAGAATGAAATGTATTGACAAATCGGCTTAACGGTGATAATATTTAATCAATAATCAATGAATCGCAAAATAATCTAATTTATTTTTTTTGGAATCTCTGATATTATTAGACATATTATTTTAAACAATATTAGGACAGTGAAGAAACGACATGAAATGTAAAAGATTCATGTCTTTTTTATAAAATCAGGAGAGGATGAAACACAAATGAACGGAAAAGAGCGAGTGATTGCAGCAATTAATAAGGAGCCTGTGGATTGTATTCCATCAGGATTTTCCTTACATTTTCCAAAAGGATGTGAGTCCGGAGAGAAAGGAGTAGGGGCACATCTAGAGTTTTTTAAAGAGACGGATATGGATATCTGCAAAATTATGAATGAGAATTTATTGCCAAATATTCCGAATATCAAAACAGCTGATGACTGGAAAAAGGTTCCGGTATTTTCAATTAAGAATGATTTTATGATTCGTCAGATTGACATGACAAAAAGAATTTTAGACCAATGTGATTCTCAGAAATTCATGATGGGGACATTACATGGAATTGTCGCTTCCTGCATTCACCCCATTGAGAAAGAGTATGGATATGAAGGCGCACGTAAAATCATGTGCCTGCATCTTAGAGAAAACAAACAGGTTATGCTGGACGTATTTAGAAAAATGGCAGAGGGTATGTGTGAATTGGCTGAAAAATATATTGAAATCGGGTTGGATTCGGTATATTACGCAGGATTGGGGGGAGAGACCTATTACTATACAGATGAAGAATTCTCCAACTATATCGCTCCTTTTGATAAAATGATTCTTCAGACTATCAATCAAACAAAAGGTTACTGTTTTCTACATATGTGCAAGGATCAATTGAACTTGAAGCGTTATGAAAGCTATAACAAATATGCAGATGTTGTCAACTGGGGCGTGCATGAAGTTCCATTTTCATTGGCGGAAGGGAGGAAATTATTCCCTGAAACAACAATCATGGGCGGCTTGGCAAACAGAAGTGGTGCATTGGTAACAGGAAGTACACAAGATTTGAGGCTCAGTGTAAAAGAGATTATCAATGACTTTGGCAGAACAGGATTTATTTTGGGGGCAGATTGTACGCTACCTACAGAAGTTGATTATAAACGGGTTAGTGTTGCTGTAGAGGCGGCACGGGAGCAATAACAGGAGGAAGAAAAATGTCATACCGGTTAGCGGCAGATGTTGGTGGAACATTTACAGATATTGTATTGATTAATGATGAAACAGGACTTTATGAAACGAATAAAGTATTAACTACACCGCAAGCATTGGAGCTTGGAATGCTAAAAGGATTTGACGAATTGGTACAGGGAGATTACTCAGAAATAACCAGTATTGTCCATGGCACAACTTCTGGTTTAAATTCTGTGATTGAAAGAAAGGGGGCTCATTGTGCACTAGTGACAACTAAGGGGTTTCGAGATGTTTACGAAATAGCCAGAGCTAACCGTCCGGAGATTTATAATAATCATTACAAGAAACCAGAGCCATTGATACCGAGAAAAGATATCTTTGAGCTTGATGAAAGAATTACATTTGAAGGCGTTGTAGAAAAAGAAGTAACAGAAAAAATGATTTCAGAGCTTTGTAAAGATATGAAGAGCCAGTATGAGTCTATTGCAGTATGCCTGATTAATAGCTATATCAATGTAGCAAATGAAAAGCAAGTATGTGAGATACTAAAGAAAAAACTTGGTGAAGAAGTCATTATTACATCTTCCCACGAGATCGCACGTGAATCAAGAGAATATGAAAGAACCAGTACTGCGGTATTAAATGCTTATGTGGCTCCGAGCACACGTCATCATGTTCATGCACTTACCAGCCAATTGAAAAAGAGAGGTTTTAAAGGAACGCTGTATATGATGCAGTCAAGCGGTGGTGTAATCAGGGCGGAGATGGCAGCAACAAAAGCAGTGCAGACATTAATGTCGGGACCGGTTGGAGGTGCAATTGGTGCAACCGTAGTCAATAGAGACAATATAATCGGATTTGATATCGGTGGCACGAGTTTTGATGTCAGTATCGTAATCAATGGACAAATCGAGACAACAGTAGAATCAGAAATTGAAGGTTTTCCCGTATTGGCGCCAACTGTCAATATATTTAGTATTGGTGCCGGAGGTGGAAGTCTTGCATGGGAAGAGGCCGGCGGAATGAGAGTGGGACCACAAAGTGCGGGCGCACTTCCCGGACCTGTGTGCTATGACAAAGGCGGTCTGATTCCGGCTATTACTGATGCAAACCTAGTATTGGGGCACTTATCTGCAAAATATTTCCTTGGAGGACGAATGGCTATTAATGTAGAAAAAGCACTTCAAGCTATTGAGGAATATGGGAAGTTATTTGGTATGGGCATAATTACTGTTGCAGAAGGTATTTGTACGATAGCAAATCATAAAATGGCTGATGCGATCAGAGAACTGACAGTAAAGAGAGGGATCGACCCGAGAGACTTCTCGATTTTAGCATTTGGTGGAGCAGGACCTATGCATGCTACGTCAATTGCTGAAGAGCTGGATATTCACGAAGTGATTGTACCGGCGAATCCGGGAGTTTTCTCTGCCTGGGGTATGCTACAGGCAAATATTCGTCATGACTGCAGCCTAACTAGTATATGCTTGCTGAACGAGCTGACAGAATCCGTATTCCTTAAAAACTTTCAAGCATTGAAAGAAGACCTGCAGCAGATATTGGTAAAAGAAGGAATCAGTCAGAAAGAAAAATCCTACATCCGCACGCTGGATATGAGGTATTTTGGTCAGGAATATACTATTTCCGTAGATATGCAAGGTGGTAAGGAATACTGCAAGACATACATAGAAGAACGATTCAACGCTATTTATGAACGATTATATGGACATCATTCACCGGATGATATAATTGAAGTCGTAAACTATCGCATGACAGTAACTGTGCCGGTAAATCAAGTTCCCGTAAAGGGGCGCTCAGGAACCGGTGAAGTGATGATTCTGGAAAAGCTTCCGGGTTATTTTGATGGAAAAGAATATGAGGTAAATGTATACGACAGAATGCAGCTAGTCTCAGGAGCCAGCATCAATGGACCGGCAATTATTATAGAATTAACATCTACGACAGTCGTGCCGCCGCTGTGGAAATTAACGGTTGATAGCAAAGATAATTTAATTATTACCAAAGCGCTTGAGGGGGAATCGATATGCAAACAACAATAAGCCCGATTGTAGTTGAAATTATACGTAATGCAGTGAATTCTGCAGCAAGAGAAATGAACAGCTGTCTGATTAAGAGTGCTTTTGGCCCGGGAATATATGAAATGAAAGACTGCAGTGTTGGAATCTTTAATCGTGATGCAAAGTTATTAGGGCAATCCTCCGGCCTGCCGATATTTCTTGGAAATTTAGAAGTCTGTATCAACATCGTAACGGAAAGAATCGGAATTAATGGCTATAAACAAGGAGATATTTTTGTTATGAACGATCCTTACCTTCAAGGCACCCATGCTGCAGATATTACTGTATTTGCACCAATTTTCTATAAAGGGAAGTTGGAGGGATTCTCAGCGGTTAGAGCAGCAATGCAGGATATGGGCGGAAAAAATCCAATCGGTTCTGCCGATTCTACAGATGTTTATCAAGAAGGCCTTAGAATCCCCCCAGTAAAGTTATGTAGCGAGGGAGAACTATGTGATGATGTTATTGCATTGCTGTCTATCAATAGTCGGTATCATACGATGATGCGCGGTGATTTAAATGCCTGTATGGCGGCATGTTACACTGGAGAAGCCAGAATGACGGAATTATTTGTAAAATATGGTATTGATGTTATGGCTCAGGCGGCCAACGAGATCTTTGATCAATCAGAAGAGATGGATAAGCAAGCCGTTAGAAATATTCCTGATGGAGAATACTTTGCAGAAGGATATTTGGATAATGACGGTCTGACAAAAGAACCCAGAATATTAAAAGTAAAAATCACCATAAAAGATTGTCAGATGACGATTGACTTGAGCGGAAGCGCAAAAATGGGAATAGGTCCAATCAACTGTGGAGAAGCGCAAACAATTGCCGCATGCAGAGTTGGATATAAAGAATTAATTAATCCGGAAAGTCAGGTTTCTGGGGGCACATTTAGAAATCTGAATGTCATTGTTGAGAAAGGAACATTTCTTGCGGCAGAAGAACCGGTTCCTTGTGGCTGGTATTTTACTGGGCTAGGTTTGCTGATTGACCTAATTATCAAAGCCTTGGCACCGGTCATGCCAAGGGAGTGCGCAGCAGCACATTATGGAGACTCCAATGTTATTTTATTCAGCGGTTATGATTCCATCAGAAAAAAACAATTTGGTATTTGTGAAGCAACAGCAGGCGGCTGGGGTGCTTTCTATGGTGAAGACGGTCAGAATTGTATGATTAATGTGGTAAATGGGGATCTGAAAAACTGGGGAGTAGAATTCATTGAAGATAAATTTCCGCTTCGATTGTTATCTTATAGTGTACGACCTGATTCAGAAGGTGCCGGTAAATGGCGGGGCGGACTTGGAGTGATCCGTACTTACAGGGTGGAAACGGCAGGAAGCTGTAACCTGATGTTGTGGATAGAAAGATCTAAAACAACAGCATGGGGGCTTTTCGGCGGAGAAGATGCAAAAGCCCCGACAGCAATTGTCAATCCAGGTACAGAGAAAGAAAAGCGATATTTAAAAACGAACATGCTTCCTTTGGAATCAGGAGATATCGTTTCGATATGCACAGGCGGAGGAGGAGGTTACGGCAACCCTCTCGAACGTGACAAAGAAGCGGTCAGGAAGGATATTGAAAATGGCTACATCACTTTAGAACGTGCAAGAACGGTCTATGGGTATGATTATTAACCAAACTAAAGAAGTCGGGAGGAAAAATTATGAAGAGGAAGTTAGTAAACAGATTCTTAGCAACAGGTCTGGCCATATTACTGGCATTATCTTTGGCAGCATGCGGCGGTCAAGGCAGCCAAACAGAAGGCAGCCAGACAAGTGATAGCGCAGAAGTAAGTGACTCCGGAGAGGAAATAACTTTTATGGCGGCATTGGGTGTTATGCCATCTAGCATTGATCCAACCAATCTGGCAGGAGCAGGCGATATGAATTTCTCTAGAACCTGCTATGAACCATTGGTGGAGGAGGTCAGAGGCACGACTGAATTAGAGCCATGGCTAGCCGAGAGTTGGGAGAATCCAGATCCCAAAACGTATATTTTCAAAATCCGTGAAGGTGTCAAGTTTTATGATGGAACAGATTTAAATGCAGAAGCAGTAGTGTATTCCTTCGAAAGAGCACAGGCTTTTGTGAGCTCGGTTTCTTCCTGTGTAGAAGAGATTGAGAGTATTGAAGCGACTGATGAAATGACTGTCAAGATGCTACTGAAAGCGGATAATTCTGGTTTCCTATATAACGTAGCTAAAATCGGTATTATTTCGCCTGCATGGTGTGAAGAACACGAAGAAAATGAAGATTGGGCACAAGCATATTGTATGAAAAATTCATGTGGCACAGGCGCTTACCAGGTTACTGATTATGTAGATGACCAATATGTTACAATGGGTCGATTTGACGATTATTGGCAAGGCTTTAAAGACAATCAGATTAATGAAATACAGACACTGGTTGTAAAAGATAATGCAACCCAAATTCAGATGCTAAATTCAGGAGAAGTTGATAAGTTACAGATTCCTATTACCGAAAACTTAGATATTCTGGAAGCAAATCCTGATATTGATGTGATGACACAAGGTTCTTTACAGACAAATATTTTTACATTCAATATGCAAAAAATACCCTTTGATAATCAGTTGGTTCGTGAAGCCGTGACTTTAGCTTTTGACTATGAAGGTGTCAAAGAAAATGTCTATAACGGAAATGCAACAATACCAAGCGGATTCATGCCCGTAGGATTTGAAGAGCATAATACAGATATTCCCCAGCAAGCGCAAAACATGGAAAGAGCAAAAGAACTGATGGAAGAATCTGGCGTAGGAGAATGTGAAATTACGGTTCACTTATGCGAAGGCAGTGATGACCAGACTCAAATGGCACAGGTTCTGCAATCCAATTTGGCAGAATTAGGAATTAGCGTTAAAATCGAAATCGTACCATGGACTTCCATGGTAGAAGAACATACTTCATCAGAAACAGCACCGGAGATGGCAGCACTTAATATGGGAGCCTTTACCGGAGACGCAGTTTTTTATCTGAAACAAAACTTCCATAGTATCAATAGCGGCGGTTCTTATAACTGGAGCTTTTATGAAAATGCAGATTTTGATAAACTACTAGATGATGCAGCGGCAACTGTAGATGTAGTTGACAGAACACAATTATTGTATGATGCACAGCAGATGCTGGTAGATGATTATGTAGCATTATTTGCTGCATCACCTGATTCGGTAGAAGCAATTAACAACAGGTTTGAAGGATACACAATACATCCGCTTGATTATTTCTATTCTATCAGATTCTATCAATTAAAGCTAAAAAAATAGATTTATTTGGGTAATCCCGAAAACTTTCGGGATTACCCTCTCTAAAAATGGAGGAGAGAATTTATGGCTAAGTTTTTTGTGAAAAGAATCGCATCCCTTATTTTAGTCATTATTGGTATCACTATGATTGTTTTCATAGCAACTAATTACCTGCCTGCAGATCCTGCAAGAGCAGCAGCCGGACCTTCAGCAACCAATGAACAAGTCGAAAGAAAGAGAGAAGAACTGGGACTTGATAAGCCGATCTATGCCCAATATCTGGAGTATGTCAAAAATCTTCTGAAACTTGATATGGGTACTTCTTTTAAAAGTAAACAGCCCATTTCATCTGAAATATTTACCAGACTATCTGCAACTCTGGAATTAACGGTTGTGTCTCTAATCGTCTTTTTTGTTTTAGCTTTGATTTTAGGAACTATAGCAGCACTAAAAAGAAATGGTTTTATAGATAATGTCATCCGGCTGTTTTCTGTCGCTGGCATGTCTATTCCTCCATATTGGTTGGCATTATTATTTCAATATTTTTTTTATTACAAGTGGAGCTTGTTTCCCGCAGGATACCGCCTACCGGTTGGTATGGCGGCACCGGATACGATCACAAGTTTTTACTTGATTGATAGCTTAGTGGCAGGTGAGTGGAATATTTTTATAATGGCTGCAAAGCATTTATTTTTACCGGTGTTATGCTTGGTTTTGGGATATTGCGGCATTACGACCAGAATGATGCGTACGCAGCTCTTACAGGAATTGAGACAAGATTATATCAGAACGGCAAGGTCAAAAGGAATTCCTGAAAAACTCGTAGTCATGCGGCATGCCATGAAGAATTCTATTTCTCCCATTTTAACAATGCTCGGTATGCAGGCAGGAGGGATGATTGGCGGAACGGTTCTGATTGAAAAAATATTCAGCTGGCCGGGACTAGGCACATATGCATTGGATTCCATCGCTGCTCTGAATCTTCCGGCTGTCGCAGGTGTAACGCTTGTAATGGCAGTTATATTTGTACTGATTAATTTAGTAGTGGATATATCCTATGCCCTAATTGATCCGAGAGTGAGGTTGTCATAATGCAAGTAATTAAAAAGTATTTCTTTAGAGACCTTCCATCTGCGGTAGGCACTATTATATCACTGAGTATTATTTTGTTCATGGTAATTGGTCCCTTTATGACGGACTATGACCCAATGATGGTGGATATGAGCGCTAAATTAGTAAAGCCGGGAAGTGCCTATTGGTTTGGTACAGATGAGATGGGGCGGGATATTTTCACAAGATTGGCGTATGGTTCGTGGTATTCTATGGGAACTGCTTTGGCAGTTGTGCTGAGTGCGGCATTCGTGGGAATTGTATTAGGTGGAATTGCCGGTTATGCAGGCGGTTGGTTTGATAATCTGCTTATGAGAATCTGCGATATATTTCTGGCATTTCCTCAGGTATTTCTCGCAATGATTATAGCGACGGCGACAGGCGCTGGAATCGGTCCGACAATATTTGCACTGGCAGTGTCATGGTGGCCAAATTATGCAAGAATGGTGCGGGGAATGGTGATAACAATCAAGGAAAAGCTATACGTGGAGTCTGCGTACTCAATTGGTACACATCCGTTGAAAATTGTATTTTCTATTATTATACCCCAAACGATGACAATGATAATACCTCAAATCACAATGGGAATTGGAAATGCATTGATTGCTGCCTCGGGATTATCATTCATTGGATTAGGGGCGCAGATGCCGACGCCGGAATGGGGGGCAATGATTTCAGCAGGAAGCAGATACATATTTAACGCACCATGGTATTCAGTTATTCCCGGTATATTTATTTTTCTGTCTGTGTTAGGCGTTAGTTTGCTGGGAGATTCGCTACAGGAGGCAACAAATCCTGAATTGCGTAATCATAATTAGGAGTAGAAGAAACATGAAAAATATAAAAAAGCGATTTGAAAAAGCCCGAAATATAATGGAAGAAGCGCATATAGATTGCTTAGTCATCTCACCCTCTAGTGATTTGTATTATTTGACAGGATACAACGGCATTTTTATGGAACGTCCTGTTTTCCTGTTATTGACCAAGGTGGACGCATTTTTTATACTGCCTGAGTTTGAATTATCCAGTCTGGATCACGAGATTGCAGAATGTACGACATGTATTGCATGGAAGGACACGGAAAATCCCTATGAAAAAGCCGCCGCTTGTTTCGGAGAGTCAATAGAAACTGCGGCAATCAGCAATTTAACACCAAGTGTGATGTTTTACAAATTGCAAGAAATTTTCCCAAGAAGCCGCTGGGTGTTAGGCGAACGGGTGATGGCCATCTTAAGAGCAAAAAAAGATAAAAAAGAGTTGGCTCTTATGAGAGAAGCACATGTTTTGGCAGGCAACGCATTTTTGAAATTAATGGAAAAAGGTCTGAAGGGCCGTACCGAATTAGATGCCGCAAAGATGTTAAAGAATCTCATCATCGATGAAGGACTTACATGTCAGGGTTTGCCGCTGGTGGCTACTGGTGCATTTGGGGCAATGCCTCATCATCATGCAGAAAATGTGTTGATTAGCAAAGGAGATGCGGTCGTTATTGATTTTGGCGGAAGATACGAAGGCTATTTTTCAGATATCACACGTACTGTGATTGTCGAAAGAGAACCGGAAGAATTTTCAGAGGTATATAATGTTGTTAGAAAAGCAAATGAAACTGTATGCAGATATGCGGTACCGGGGCGGACTTGTGAGGCGTTGGACCAGATGGCACGTAAGATCATAACAAAAGCGGGATATGGGGATTATTTTACACATCGTTTAGGACACGGCATCGGTCTGGATATACATGAGGAACCTTATATCGTGAGCGGAAATCAAAAATTAATTGAGCTTGGTAACACCTTTTCAAATGAGCCCGGAATTTATTTACCTGATCAATTTGGTGTCAGAATCGAGGATGTTTTATATATCGGAGAAAAAGGCGCTGTTTGTTTGACTGAATTGACTCATGATATGATGACTGTCGATTAAGGAGGTACTTGTGGAAGAAAATTTATTATGTGTTGAGAATCTAGTGACAGGATTTTTCAGTGAAACAGGTCTTGTACAGGTAGTAGACAAAGTATCTTTCAATGTAAAAAAGGGTGAGATCTTAGGGATCGTTGGTGAATCCGGCTGTGGGAAAAGCGTGACGTCAATGTCAATCATGAGATTGATTCCAGAGACGCAGGGAAAGATATCGAGTGGAAGTATTTTGTTTGAGGGAAACAATCTTTTGAAAATGAATAAAAAAGATTTCTCTCGAATAGCCGGAAAGGATATTTCAATGATTTTTCAGGAGCCTCTCTCTTCTTTGAATCCTTTATTAACCTGTGGGTTTCAGATAGTAGAGTCGCTGCGGTATCATGAAAAACTAAATAAAAAGGAGGCATGGGCCAAGGCTATAGAACTACTTAGAATAGTAGGCATTCCCTTGCCGGAGAAACGTGCCAAAGAGTATCCCCATCAGTTATCCGGAGGAATGCGTCAAAGAGTTATGATCGCAATGGCGATCGCATGTAATCCTAAACTGTTAATTGCAGACGAACCTACGACTGCACTAGATGTTACGATACAAGCTCAGATTATCGATCTTATCAAAAGATTGAAAAGGGAATTGAAAATGTCTGTCATATTTATTACGCATGATATGGGGATAATTGCAGATGTCGCAGATAGAGTTCTTGTCATGTATGCGGGGAATGTAATTGAGCAGGCTTTAGTTGAAAACTTTTTTTCTAATCCACTGCATCCTTATACAAGAGGCTTGCTAAAAGCAATTCCAAGGGCAGATCAGAAGAAAGAAAAACTATATATGATTGAGGGAACTGTACCTGATCCAAAAACCCCGATACAAGGGTGTAAATTCCGTGACCGCTGCAGCTGTGCGATGGACATTTGTAAGGTACAGAAGCCACCGATGATAGAATATGAACAAAATAGACAAGTATTATGCTGGCTGTATAAAGAGTAGGGCTTAGGTGATAAAAATGAAACCGGTATTAGAAATAAATCACGTATCAAAATATTATTCTGCAAAATCAGGTGCTTTTTCATTAGATAAACGAATGGTAAAAGCGGTTGATGATATTAGTTTTAAGGTATATCCGGGTGAAACCATAGGGATCGTCGGCGAATCCGGGTGCGGTAAAACAACCCTTGGCAAACTAATTCTGCATTTGTTTGAACCGACCGGAGGAGAAGTTCTCTTCGATGGACGAAACATCCTGGATTTAAAAGGAAAAGAATTGAGAAATATCCGCAAATATGTTCAGATTGTTTATCAGGATCCCTATGCCTCCTTAAATCCAAGGCATACCATCGGTAAAATTATCGGAGAGCCATTAAGAGTACAAAAGATGGCAGATAAAAAAAGCGTGCAGGAGCAGGTGTTTAATATGCTGGAAGTGGTAGGACTATCGAAAGATTTCTATCATCGTTATCCATACGAATGTTCTGGTGGACAACGCCAAAGAGTTGGGATTGCGAGAGCTTTGATATTAAATCCAAAAATCATCGTATGCGATGAGGCTGTTTCTGCATTAGATATGTCTACCCAATCACAGATTATTAATCTGTTAGATGAAATACAAAAGGAGTTTTCATTGACTTATCTATTTATATCACATGATTTATCTGTAGTGAGACATATCTGTAACCGTATCATTGTAATGTATTTAGGAAAAATCATAGAAATAGCAGGTTGTGATGAATTGTATGATCATCCGATACACCCTTATACACAGGCGCTTTTTTCAGCTATACCGCTGCCGGACCCACAGATTAAGAGGTCTCAAATACTATTGGAAGGTGATGTTCCGAATCCTTTAAATGTACCAAGCGGATGTTCATTTCATACACGATGCCAATATGTGACAGAAGGTTGCATTGTCGAAAAGCCAGAGTTGATAGAGATTGAGAATGGGCATAGTGTAGCATGCCACTTAAGAAAGGCTTAAAAAGAAAAGGGAGTTTTGTTTTGAATAGAGAAGATAGCATATATCAAACATATTTACAGATTCTAAAAGAGGAGCTAGTGCCTGCTATGGGCTGTACTGAGCCAATTGCAATTGCATATGGTGCGGCAAAAGCGCGGGAAGTGTTAGGTAATATTCCTGATGAAATTGATATTAAAGTAAGTGGAAATATATTAAAAAATGTGAAAAGTGTCATCATCCCAAATACAGACGGAATGAGAGGCATAGAATCTGCTGTTGCTGCTGGAATTGTTGCTGGTGCCGCCGAAAAAAAATTAGAAGTCATAACCGGGGTGACGGATGAAGCAAAAGAAGACATTAGAAAATATGCCGGAGCCCATAACATAAATGTGGGAACAACAGACGGAGATGGGATCTTTGCTATCAACATTACAGTATATAAAGAACGTGAATATGTAAAATTAAAAATCGAAAATTCACACACCAATATTACATATATAGAAAAGAATGGCGATGTCTTATTTAAAAATAATGATGGGAATGGACATTTACTGGAATCCGCTGACAGAGACTCACTTAATGTTGAGGGCATTGTTGATTTTGCAGATACTGTTTCCATCGAAGATATTGAAGCTATTATCGAGCCACAGATTAACTATAATTATGCAATTGCAGAAGAAGGAATCAAAGGTCTCTATGGGGCGCAGATTGGTCCTGTTATTCTGCATATCTATGGAGACGATGTAAAAAGCAAAGCCAAAGCTATGGCTGCGGCAGGCTCAGATGCAAGAATGGGCGGCTGCGAATTACCGGTTATCATTGTCGCCGGCAGTGGAAATCAAGGAATTGCAGCGTCTGTGCCCGTGATTGTATATGCCAAAGAACTAAACAGCAGTCATGAGGAACTGCTTAGGGCACTGACAGTATCAAATCTGATGACAATACATCAGAGGTCTAAAATTGGAAAGTTGTCGGCATATTGTGGGGCTGTCAGTGCTGGCTGTGCAAGCGGAACAGGGATTGCTTATCTGGAAGGCGGCAGGTTTCCCGAAATCGCACATACAATCGTAAATTCGCTGGCAATCATTTCAGGGATGATCTGTGATGGTGCAAAACCTTCCTGTGCCGGAAAAATAGCATTCTCAGTAGAAGCAGGGATCTTGGGATATTATATGTATAAAGACGGACAGCAGTTCTATGGCGGAGATGGAATTGTTGCAAAAGATGTGGAAAGTACGATTTACAATGTGGGATACTTGGGCAGGAAAGGTATGAAGGAAACGGATAAAGAAATTTTAAGAATCATGTTGAGTCATAATAGCTCAGAGTAAAGCTCAAACTTTTAGGTAAATATATGAAATTAAGTAAAAATCTGTTATAATGTATAAATATTTTAAATGAGGGAAAACGGTCAGGGAGGAAGATTATGTCTAAAAGCATAAAATTGAAAGATCAAGTTTATCAAAAAATCTTTAATGAGATAATAGAGGGGCATTACGCACAGAACCAGATTATTACAGAGCGTGAGCTGATTGAAAAGTATGGCGTAAGCAAATCACCCGTCAGGGAAGCCTTAATTGAGTTGTGTAATGAAAAAGTGTTGGAAAGCCGCCCAAGATTGGGATATCAGATATGTCCGATTTCAATCATGGATATCTCAGATACTTTAGAATTGCGTATCATTTTAGAAACTGCTGCATTGGAGCAAACATTTTCGCATTTGGAGGATTCATACATAGAGCAGCTAAAAGCAAATATTTCGGAGAGTTCTAAGATGCACCACGAAAAAAATATTGCCAAACATTGGTCTGGAAATATTAGCTTCCACTTATTATTATGTAGCTTTTGCGGCAATAAAAGTATTTATCAAGAATTGGAGCGCGCATTGAAATTTTGTTCGAGAGGTGCAAGTCAGTATTTCTTGAGTTCATGGAAGAAGCGGCGTGAAACAACTGCGCAAAGGCATATTTTGTTGATTGAAGCAATGGAGAAAAGAGAACTCGAATCGGCGAAAAAGATATTACGGGAAGACATTTTGGATTTAAAAAGAGAGATCGTAGAAGATCTCGTCGATTAATTTTGCTTGAGAACTCCGAATGTACCGACATGAGCATCTACGAGGCAGATGGATAGCCAGATCGTCAGATCTGGCTATCCATCAGTCGTAAATCTGAATAAAAGGATAGATTCATACCAAAGTCTCACATAAACAAAAAATGAGTTATTACCACTGAAGCCACCACCCCAGCAATCGTCGCCACCAAAGCCCCTTGCACAGTATATCTGGTTTTCGTAATTTTAACAGACAAAAAGTACACCGAAATCGTATAAAATACAGTTTCTGTACTACTTAAAATAATGGACGCCATCATTCCGGCCGAGGAATCTGTTCCGTAATTTTTATAAATATCTGTAAGTATTCCCGTCGATGCCGACGAGGAAAACATCTTAACAATCGCCAAAGTAAACACTTCGACAATCATGCCCAAGCGGTCAAGCACAGGTTCTAAAAATTGCCCTAGCAAATCAAAGGCCGACGACGCCCGCAGAATGCCAACAGCAAACAGTAGTCCAACTAATGTCGGCATGATATTAAAGACAATTTTAATCCCATCTTTGGCGCCATCAATAAAAATGTCATATATATTCAATTTGGACAGCAATCCATATCCGACAATGTATAGTATAACACAGGGCAGTATAAATGCAGATGCGAAGGTTAATATATTAATCATGATGCATGGCCTCCTATACTTTACTTTCTTTCAACCAGTCGCCTTTCCATTACTTTTGCATAAATAACCCCTGCCAGTGTTGATACGATCGTTGCCAAGATAGCCGGAACAATAATAGCCGTCGGCGCCACAGACCCATATTCACTGCGGTATGCAATAATATTCATAGGAATCAGCTGCAGCGATGATATATTAATAATCAGAAATGTACACATTTCAACAGTCGCCAGCTCTTTATTCTTATTTAATGTCTGCAGCTCCTTCATTGCCTTTAACCCCGCAGGAGTTGCAGCCCAGCCTAAGCCTAGTATATTGGCCACAAAGTTGGTCGATATATATTCTCTGGCAGGATGTTCTTTTGGTATATGAGGAAACAGAAAGTTGATGACGGGTCCCATGAGCCTGGACATCGCCGCCATCAAGCCTCCGACTTCCGCAATCTTAAGCACTCCTGTCCACATGGACACAATTCCAAGCATCGTAATGCATAAGCTAACGGCTTCCTTAGATGAGTCAATAATGGCTGCCGACACGGCTTCCATATTGCCGGTGAGGGCTCCGACTGCAATGCCGATAATAATCATAATGCCCCACATATAATTCAACATATCTGTCCACCACCTTTTTAATATCTATATTCAAGGCAGTATCAAAAAATGCTTATTGAAGATTCTGTTGATGACAGGGTTGTTATTGTGCCTTCACCTTCGTCCAAAGCTCTGCAAATAATTCTTTAATTTCTTGCTCCTGATACCGGAATATCTCATTGTTAGGATTTGTTGTATCCGGAACATACGCACTGATTCCTGCAAAAGTAGTCGTTTTCATTTTTTCAAAAGCAGATGCCACTGGAGATGTGTAGCCCACTGCCTCTGTGTTAGCCAATGCCACGTCTTCTCTTAGCATGAAATCCATAAACTTATGAGCCAGGTCAATATTTTTGCAATCATTGGTTATGACCATACCATCATACCATACATTAGTTCCCTCTTCCGGCGCTAAGTAATCTAAATCTTCATTTTCTGTCATAATGTAAGCCGCATCACCTGAATAAACCACCGCAATGGATTTATTTCCCGATATCATATTATCGATGACGTCATCACCTGCATAGATGGGGCTCATCACTGATTTTTGATTCACAAGCCAGTCAAAGGCTTCTTGAATCTCGTCCTTATTATCGGTATTCATGGAATATCCTAACGACTTTAACGCCACCATAAATGAATCTCTTTCCGAATCATACATATACAAATCGCCTGCATATTTTTCATTCATCAACAGGTTCCAGCCATCAGCCAAATCGGCCTCAGCCACCACCGTCGTATCATATAGAATTCCCACCGTGCCCCAGAAGTATGGAACCGAATAAGTATTCCCAGGATCAAACTCTAAATCCATCACCTCCGGCATAAGGCCCTCTTTATTGGTAATCAAGGACCAGTCAACGGGCATTACTAAATCTTCCTTAATCAGCCGCTCAATCATATAATCCGAAGGAATAATAATATCATAGCTTTCACCACTGCTGATTTTCGTATACATAACCTCATTGGACTCAAATGTATCATAAATGATTTTACAGTTATATTCTTCCTCAAACTGCCTAAGCACGTCCGTATCTACATATTCTCCAGCATTATATACCTTGAGGGTTTCAGTTTTAGAGCCATCTGAAACAGACTTACTTTCTCCGTCACCATCTCCTCCGGTGCAAGCCGTCAGCATCAACGACATCACGACTGCCAATAAAATTACAATTCTTTTCTTCATCCTTCATATTTCCTTTCTTTACTTTTTCTCAAAATAGGTACTATATTTACAATCAATAAAATGAATATGATCACAACAATAACAATTGTAGACAGGGCATTAATTGTTGGATTGGTACGTTTTGTCATATTATACACGATAATCGAAATATTCTTGACGCCATTTCCTGTGACAAAGTAGGATATGACAAAATCATCAAATGACATAGTGAACGCCAGCAGTGCACCTGCAAATATGCCCGGTCGCAAAAGTGGTAATATCACCTTAAACAGTGCCTGCACAGGAGTGGCTCCTAAATCCATTGCGGCATTGGCCAAATTAGGATCTAAACTTCTCACCTTTGGATAAACACTCGTGATGACATACGGTGTACAAAAGCAAATATGCGCCAGAAGCATCGTCAAATAGCCCTTGTCAATACTGATTGAGGAAAACAAAATCATCAGACCGATTGCTGTAACGATTTCTGGATTCAATATAGGTACATTGTTTACATTTAACAGATACTCTTTTAAAAACTTCCTGGATTTAGAAAGTCCTATGGCTGTTATCGTTCCAAGTATTGTCGAGATGATTGTCGCTAAAATTGCGATCGTGACAGAAACAGAAACTGCCGATACAATCTCTTTGTTATTAATAAGTTCCTGATACCACCGCAGCGAAAAGCCGGTAAAATGAGTCAATGACTTCGAGGAGTTAAACGAAAATATCATTGTGATCAAAATCGGCAGGTAAAAAAATATAAAACAAAACACAATATATAATTTTTTCATTGCCCCTCCTATTCATCCTGCGGATCGATCTTTTTCATCAGCCGCATTGAAATTAATATAATGATTGCTAGCAATAAAGAAATTGCACTTCCAAAGTTCCAATCCCCAACAGAAATGAACTGCGATTCAATCAGGTTCCCAATGAGCAGATACTGTCCGCCGCCTAACAGCTTTGGTATGACAAATGTTGATATGGACATCAGAAATACCATGATGATACCATTAAGAACACCCGGCATTGACAGCTTTAACACAATTCTTCTAAAGGTTTGAATCCGGTTGGCGCCCAAATCATAAGCCGCTTCGATTAATGAGTTGTCCATTTTACGAAGGGATGTATGAATAGGTATAATCATCAAAGGAAGAAAATTACATACCATCCCCAGCGTTACGGAAAAATCAGTGTACATCATTGTTATTGGGCTAATCCCAAATATTGACAGCAGATTATTAATGATTCCATTATCTGCCAGCAGATTCAACCAGGCATACGTCCTTAGCAGCAGATTGATCCACATCGGTATCGTCACTCCTAAAATCAGCAGATCCTGGGCTTTATCATTGAATTTGCTGATGAAATATGCCAAGGGATAGCCCATGATCAGGCAAATACTTGTAGTCGTCAGGCCCAGCTTAATAGATTTTAAAAACACACTGATATACGTTGGCTCTAGAAATTTAACAAAATTTCTCAACGTAAAGTCCAGTATTTTCACTGAGTTCCCACCTGTGGTAAAGGCATAAAGGGCAATCAGCAACAGCGGGATGACAACAAATACAAAGGACCAGACAATATATGGTTTCGTTAAATGCTTAAAATGCTTCATTAGTAGCTCCCCATTGGATACATGACATGAATATCTTCAGGACCAAAAGATAACCCTACCTTAAGGCCAACTTCAGAATAATCTGTTGTATGCACCATATAAACACGTGTATTCGTCTCAACAAGTATCTCATAGTGAACGCCTTTAAAAGTCACTGACTTGACCTCTCCGGTAATGGCCGCCTTCTTAGGCGATATGATGTCTAAATCCTCCGGTCTTAAGACCACTTCAATCTCTTCATTATCTTCAAAACCTTTATCCACACATTCAAACCGAATACCGTCGAATTCCACAAGGAAATCCTCTATCATAATGCCCTCGATAATATTAGATTCTCCAATAAATTCAGCGACAAAACGATTCTCCGGTTCATTATAAATATCGGTCGGTGAGCCAATCTGCTGGATATCGCCGTCATTCATAACCACCACCGTATCCGACATAGTCAATGCCTCTTCTTGATCATGGGTTACATAAATAAACGTAATGCCGACCTCTTGTTGGATATTCTTAAGCTCCGCCTGCATCTCCTTGCGCATCTTAGCATCTAAAGCGCCAAGTGGTTCATCTAGCAGCAATACCTTCGGCTCATTGACCAACGCTCTGGCGATAGCCACCCGCTGCTGCTGCCCTCCCGATAACAAGGTCACGTCACGATTCCCAAAGCCGGTAAGACCTACCAGCTTCAACATCCTGTCCACCTTTTGTTTAACAACCGATTTCTCCGTCTTCTTGACGGCCAGTCCAAAAGCCACATTGTCAAACACATTCATATGGGGAAACAAGGCATATTTCTGAAACACTGTGTTAACCTCTCTTTTATAAGGTGGCAGCTTAGAAATCTCAATGCCATCAAATAAAACTTCGCCATCACTGGGCTCTTCAAACCCGGCAATAATCCTTAAAGTCGTTGTCTTCCCACAGCCGCTGGGACCTAATAATGTTAAAAATTCATTCTCATGAATCTCTAAATTAATGCCTTTAAGCACCTGTTGGTCATCAAAATTCTTTGTTAAGTTTCTAATTTCAATTAATTTGTTCATATATTTATATACTGGGCTCCCTTCTGCCTGCTCCGGCGCTATCATTCAATGCGGTTAAAACGAGGGCGGCGTGGAAACCCAGATAACCCTTGCATCTGCTTCCCACTCGTTGCTGATAAAATGACTTTTATCACACTTAATATAGAAGGTCTGACCTTTCTTCACAACATACTTATCTTCTCCATAATGAAGTGTAATCCTGCCTTGGATAACATATCCGAATTCTTCTGATTCATAAGGTCCAAAGGTTTCTGATCTGCCATTCTTTTTTAAATGCAGTAAAATAGGCTCCATGCTGTTTTTCTGAGCATTGGGCACAACATAATAAATGTTATAGTTCTCCTTTATGTTCTCAAAATAGTCATTACTAGTAAAAACGATCTTCTCTTTCTTCTCTTCTGTAAAAAAATCTCCCAACGTCGTTCCTAACGCCTCTAAAATATCTTCCAGAGTGGCAATTGACGGAGATGTCAAATTCCTCTCAACCTGGGATAAGAACCCTTTCGTTAATTCACTGCGGTTGGCCAGTTCTTCTAAAGTGAGCCGGTTCTTTATTCGCAGCTCCTTAATCTTCTCACCGATTAGCACATCATACCTCCATATCCTCCTTGATACATCAAAAAAATCGATATTATAAACAAATAGTATACTTTTACTAAACACTTATTATACATATTTTTGGAGAAAAGTCAATTGTTTTGGAGAAAAGTTTTATCATTATCAAGCACGTACACAAGGCGCTCCACAGATATTCTCTGCAAAACGCCTTATATGAATACTCCTTATTCGCCTCATTACCTACTGCTTCAATACAACATACCAATAACCAAATTCGCATGTATCACTTGGATTCACTCTGACCGATTTAAAGGATTGAAACCCAAACATATGAGCCATAAAGCTATCCCTGTTATGATTAATTCCCGGAACGCCAAGAATATACTCGCCACTTTGCCTTTTAGCAAGAATCAAATGTCTATAGCTATAATATCCATGCAATAAAAAGCTGTTGTTACCGTATACCCAACACTGCATCGGCAGCATACCGATGTCCTGCGGCTCAAGGCGCACGCATTCATCAATATCATTGTCCTCAAAAGGATACATTCTAAGTCCGTTCTCAATCGCCTTTTCCATCGTTCTCTGCCATGAATTAACCGGTCTTGCCGCCGTTCTTCCGGCGACGCTTTTTCTTCTGTAAGCCTTGAAATCCGGCACCGGTGAAGGCTCAGACTTACAAACCGCCTCTGGTTCTGGTTCTTCTTCTGCTTCGACGGCAAACATATTTTCAGGTTCAGTCTCAAACTCCTGCTCAACTGTATCCATCGCTTCAGACTCAAAATCTTCCGGTAATTCTTCCGGCAGCTCTTCCGGCAATTCCTCCGGCAATTCCTCCGGTAATTCCTCCGGAGTCCAAATTTCTTCCTGAAGAATGCTCTTCGACTCGACCAGACCACTTATGGACTTTTCTTCCGGTTCATCATCCATTGACGCCTCATACTCTTCCAAGGGCATGAACTGATTGATCAACAAATCATCATCATCCCATCTTGTTCCATAGCTTTTGTGATTATCCCCTACAATAATGAGACCCGAGATATCATCTAAGCAAAACCCTGAATTTTCAATATTTGTTACGCTAGTCATGCCATTGAATTCACCATTACTATTATTTGTGTTTATATCGCCAATATAAATCCCTAAAAGGTGGGAGTTTTTTCGAACAAACATATATGCTTTAAATATTACGTTATGATCATGATACATATTTTTCATTGAAATATTTATTCTACATTGGCCATTCCGGCTTTCAACTTTGGCAAATCCAGCATTCAGAGTCTTTTCTCCATTTTCATACAAATATATGTAGGATACAAATCTGTTATAATCAGCCATAATGAATCCTCCTTTAGAGTATCATATGCCGGATATAATCATAATATGCCTACTAACACGCCCTAATCTATCCCCTCTCATAACTACGTGTAAATATAATCTGCCAGACGCGCAAACTGCTCCAGCGTCAAGGCCTCCCCTCTAACTGTTGGCGAAAGTCCCATTGCTTCAATGGCCTTAACAATATCCGCCTTACTGCTATGAATGCTACCTGAATTACTTAGGGCATTGACAAGAGTCTTCCGCCTCTGATTAAATGCCGCCCTGATCGTCTTAAATAACAAACCTTCATCTTTAACCTGAATTGGCAATACTTTATACTTTGTCAGTCGTATCACCGTAGAATCCACGTTTGGCCTTGGCATAAAGCACTGTCTGGGAACATTGGCAATCACCTCCGGCTTGGCATAATATTGAACCGCCAGAGAAAGAGCTCCATAATCCTTCGTCCCCGGCTCCGCTTTTAGCCTCGCCGCCACTTCTTTTTGTACCATAACCGTTATATTATCCGCAGGCACACCACTTTCAAATATCTTCATAATAATTGGCGTCGTTATATAATAAGGCAGATTAGCCACCACCTTAATTGGTTTGCCTGCATTTTCTTCATTAACCAACTTGACAATATCCATCTTTAATATATCTGAATGAATAACTTTAACATTATCATACCCGTCCAATGTATCCTTCAATATCGGAATCAGATGCTCATCTATCTCAACAGCTATGACTTTTCTTGCTGCGTTGGCTAAATACTGGGTCATTGTTCCAATTCCCGGACCAATCTCTAAAACCATGTCCTGCTTAGTCACCATGGCGCCCGCAATGATTTTATTTAGAATACCGGCATCGATCAGAAAATTTTGACCAAATTTCTTTCGAAAATGAAAACCGTATTGATTGATAATCTCCTTTGTCCTTAATGGCGTCACCAGCTTTTCCATGCCGCACCTCTTTTTCTACTTGACATCAGGTATAATCTCCAGCCAATAGCCATCGGGGTCGACAATAAAATAAATGCCCATTCCTTCATTTTCAAAACAGACGCAATTCATCTCTTTATGCTTCTTTAGCGCACCTGTATAATCATCAACCTTAAAGGCCAGATGAAACTCATTATCACCAAGGTTATAGCTGTCCTTCTCCCAATTCTTAAGCCAGGTAAGCTCCAAACAATAATCCGTTATTCCGTCACCTAAATATACCAATATAAAACTGCCGTCTAAAGCCTCTTTTCTTCTGACCTCTTTTAAACCTAACGCCTCTTTGTAAAACTTTAGAGACCTTTCTAAATCAACCACATTAAAATTATTATGCACAAATTGAAATTTCATCTGAAATCACTCTCCTTTCACTACCTTTGCTGCTGAAACAATAAAGTCAGTCACTCGGTAATAGAGCACCTCTTGGCGGATTTCTTCCTCAATATAGTCCTCCTGATAAGCCTCTACCGAGTCATAACCATTATTCTTCGCACACCGCATCATTTCTTCATCTGATATTTCTTCGCCGGACAATCCTTCTTCATTTGCAATTGCCGTGACGACGAGCATAAGGCCGGTCACCTCCTTCGCATATTCCCTCGCTTCTTCTTCGCCTAAAGCTTCATAGTCAGCGACGATCTTTTCAAGCTGGTTTTCAGGATAACTAATAATTTGAGCATTGTCCATAACCTGGCTCCAAACGGCATCTATTTTATCAACTTCCGCCTTACTTTCGGCCGCCTTTGTCAGCATATCAAAAAGCTCTTGCCTAAATGCTTCCACTGTCTCACTATCTGAAATGCTTCTGACAAACTCATCTGTTAATTCCGGAATTTCATCCACCTGAATAGAATTAACTGTAACCTTATAAACCGCAGTTTTACCTACTAGAGAGGCATCCGGATACCCTTGCGGAAACGTCACGTTGATTTCCCTTGTCTCACCGGGCAAGGCGCCAATTAGCTGTGATTCCGCGCCATCAAAAAAAACACCTGAGCCTATTAATACATTATAATCGGCAATACTGCTCTCTGAAATGACTTCACCATCTAAATAGCCCTCATAATCAATATTAACCAGATCCCCTTCTGCAACCGCTTTTTCGGTAATCCCTACAAGTGCCTGACTATCATTAAGGATTCTTGCAATTTCTGCATCCACATCCTCGTCCGTAATTGTTTCAGGCTCTGCTGCATTAACTTCTATTCCTTTATATTGGCCTAAAACCACAGCATCTTTGTCCTTGCCTGTGCATGCAGAAACCACTAATAAAATGAGCACTAGAAAGTATGTGGCGACTAACTTTCTCTTCATGTCAATCTCCTCTCGGCTTAAATACGATACATGGTCTTCGCATTCTCACATGTTATGTCAACTACCTCCTGGTAATCCACATTCTTGATTTTGGCTATCTCTCTGGCAACATAGACCAGATTTAATGATGAATTACGTTTTCCCCGATTAGGCACCGGTGCAAGATATGGGCAATCCGTTTCCAGCAAAATCTGCTCTAGAGGGGTTCTTAAGGCAATCTCCTTGATATTCTTAGCGTTACTAAAGGTAACAACACCGCCGATGCCTATATAAAAGCCCATTTTAACATACTCTCTGGCTAATTCAGGAGAGTAGGAGAAGCAATGGAGGACACCGCCGATTTCTCCTGCTCTTTCATTCTTAATTGTCTCCAAAGTATCCTTAGCCGCATCTCTGGAATGGATAACTAAAGGCAAACCAAGATCTCTTGCCAATTCCATCTGGCGGACAAACCAATACTTCTGCAAATCTCTAACTTCCTTTTCCTTATCCCAGTAATAATCAAGGCCTATCTCACCGATAGCCACACACTTCTCATGAGTCGCTAAGGTTCTCAGCTGTTCAAATTCCTGTTCATGAAAGTGTCTGACTTCGCTGGGATGAATGCCAGCTGCTGCATAAATAAAAGGATACTTCCCAGCCAGCTTAATGCTCGCTTTCGTGGTCTTCATATCGGCTCCGATATTGACGACATATCCTATTCCGTTCTCCTGCAGGCTGCTTATGAGTGCATCTCGATCTGCGTCAAACTGCTTGTCATCATAATGTGCATGTGATTCAAAAATCATCGCTACTACTCCTTGATCAACTAATTTCAGCTCCTGTGGGCATATCCTTTTCGGGTACCATTAAAGACAGATTACCCGCAGCATCCTCGGCGCAAAGCAGCATTCCCTCCGACATCACACCGGCAAGCTTGACCGGCTTTAAGTTGACGACCACCATCACCTTCTTACCAATCATCTCTTCAGGCTTGTAATAAGCCTTAATCCCTGAAACGATCTGTTTCACCTCGGAACCAATCTTAACCTGGGAGCATAATAGCTTTTTAGACTTCTTGACTTCCTCACAGGCTATGACTTCTCCTACCTGGAATTGAAGCTTCGCAAAATCATCATAAGTAATCTCTGGCTTAGCTTCGATCTGGATGGTCTCTTCTTTCGTCTCTGAATCCCCTGCAACCTCAGGCTGCGCTGCCATCACTTTACTTAATACCTCATTAACATCTAAACGGGCAAACAATATCTGCGGCTTCGCCGTTACCTTTATGCCGGTTTCAAGACCGCCGAATGTGCTAACGGATTCAAAGTCCCGCATCTGGGTATTTAGCTGGTCTAAAATCTTCACTGCGGTCTCCGGCAGAAATGGCTCAAGGCAAACAGCGGCAATGCGAATGCCTTCCATCAAGTGGTACAGCACTGTTGCCAGCCTGTCTTTCTTCGTTTCATCCTTTGCCAGAATCCATGGCTCGGTCTCATCAATATATTTATTACAACGCCTAAGCAGCGTGAATATCTCACTAATAGCATCTGAAATCCGTAACCTGTCCATCTTCTCGCCGACCCTTATGATCGTGCCTTTGGCCAGATTGAAAAGCTCTTCATCAAGCGGCTCCACAACCCCAGGGTTTAATATGATGCCATCGAAATACTTGTTACTCATCGTAATTGTCCGATTGACCAGATTGCCTAAAATGTTGGCAAGATCGGAATTAATTCTTTCAGTCATCAATTCATAGGTCATCGTACCATCGTTATCAAACGGCATCTCATGCAATACAAAATAGCGAACTGCATCTACCCCAAATAAATCTGCCAAATCATCGGCATAGATAACATTTCCCTTAGACTTGCTCATCTTCCCGTCACCAACCAATAACCACGGATGCCCAAAAATCTGCTTCGGAAGGGGGATATCAAGAGCCATCAGCATAATCGGCCAATAAATCGTATGGAAGCGAATAATATCCTTGCCGATCACCTGTAAATCCGCCGGCCAATAGGTCTTAAACTGCTCATCACTGTTTTGCTCCACATCATAGCCTAAGCCGGTAATATAATTACTTAGCGCATCTATCCATACATAAATGACATGCTCAGTATCAAAGTCAACTGGGATTCCCCACTTAAAGCTGGTTCTTGAGACACATAAATCCTGTAATCCAGGCAACAGGAAATTATTCATCATTTCATTCTTTCTTGATTCGGGGCAAATGAATTCCGGGTGCGTATTAATATGCTCAATCAGCCGATCGGCATATCGACTCAGCTTAAAAAAGTACGCTTCCTCCTTGGCCGTGGTGACTTCACGCCCACAATCCGGGCATTTCCCATCGACAAGCTGGCTCTCAGTAAAAAAGGACTCACAGGGTGTGCAGTACTTCCCTTCATAATAGCCCTTATAAATATCGCCCTGCTCATACAGCTTCCTGAATATCTTCTGCACTAAGGTCTTATGGTCTTCATCAGTAGTGCGAATAAACTTATCATACGAAGTGTTCATCAAATCCCATATCCGCTTAATCTCACCGGCTATATGATCAACAAAAGCCTGTGGAGAAACATTGGCTTTCTCTGCGTTGATCTCGATCTTCTGTCCATGCTCATCGGTTCCCGTCTGAAATCTTACATCGTACCCCTGTTTACGTTTAAAACGGGCGATGCTGTCTGCCAAGATAATCTCATAGGTGTTGCCAATATGAGGTTTACCTGAAGTATAAGTGATCGCTGTGGTTATATAATAGGGTTTCTTTATCATATCTTTCTAATCCCTCCTGGAGAATTGTTATTAAAAATAACGTTTTATTTTGCTAGGTGATGATATCTTACCATATGTCGCAGAACCTTTCAAGCAATTGGGCAAACAAAGCTTTAACTATTCAACGCCCTGACAACGAAAACTAATAAGAGCTGTGCAAATGCACAGCCCTTATTAGTTTTCCCAGATTACTTTTTAACTTTTTTGCGCCTATATACTCTATCGCCTGCCATTTTGACCACACAGCCAGATACAACTAATAGAGCAATGATAAAGTATATGCTATGACTTTCTCCTGTTTTAGGTGTATTAGGTGCAGCATTAACAACCTTCACGGTCTGTCCTTTATCATTGATATTCTCATGGACAACCACTTTTTCATTATTATGAAGGAGTTTTTCAAATACAACGATTTCTTTCCCACCTAAAGAAGATGCATCAAACATAAATTCCAATTCTACACTGCCATTGGCTTTCGCCGGCGTGAATTTGACCGTGGAAACGACTGTCTTTCCACCAACCTCAAGCTCCTTGCCAGTACTCTTATCCATCAAAACACCAGACAAAGTATATTCCCTTCCCGCCGTCAGATTTTTGTATTCTATCTTATCGATAAGCGTGACATTAGCCTGTGCAGTGATTTCCTTGCCACCACCTTTCCAAGTCGCTGTTGTCCCTATTTCAGGCTTCAATATGTACTCATTGGTGATTGTTCCAAGATCAACTGTTACCGAATCTCTGGATATTTTAACTTGGAACGGCTGTAAAATCACCATGCCTTCATTAGCTTTACCAGGTAACTCTTCAATCATATAAGTATCATATGGCAGCGCACCCAAGTCGTCATTGACATCCTCGCTGCCAAACCACACACCGTCATCAGCTGTCTCTCCACGATTTGTATTTTGGATATGTGAATTCCAATTAGATGACGTATCAAACTGTCCGTTTTCATTCGTTACAACCACATGGCTTTCGCCAGTGGTGACAGAAGTAATCCGGAACGAAACGCCTGCCATCCGCTTCATGTCACCAGCAGATACCTTCATGCCTTTTAAGTCACCCCTGATAACATCTTCCGTGACATCCTTTGTTAAAAGATTCTGTTCAATAACAAAATTTTCCGGCTCAGCAGCTATGGGATACTCCGTATTATCTAACAGATAGCCTTGCGATGGTGTGATTTCCTTTAATGTCCAGCCAGCTCCACAAGTATAAAAATTAGTAGTGAACTCGCCATTTTCATCCGTGCTATACTCATTCACTAACTCACCATCTTTGTATATTCCATAAACAGCTCTTTCAAGCGTGGCGGCTCCCTGTGCAGCACCCTTACCACTATCAGTTTTTGTAACGGTCACGTTCCACTTTTTCAAAACATTGTTAAATGTGACAGTCGCTGTATTTCCACTGGTGACTGTCATCATCTGACTAGATGGCTGTACATAACGGTCCGGTGTCGAGATCTCCGTAATCGTATAATCACCCAACGGCAAATTCTCAACCTCAATAACACCGTCATCGCCTGTCGTTACCGTTTCACTCATACCATTACCTTCAACTTTGAATTCCAAACCGGACACAACACCATCTTCAGAAGCTTTAACAATCTTAGCAGATCCTAACTCCAGCCATTTTACAGAAAAATTCACTGAATAAGCCGCATCAGGAATATTAATATAACTACCTAGAGTCTGTGCGTCGCCTTCTTGATTAATTATTAAGCAAGTAAACATACTATTTATTGCTCCAACCAAATCGCCAGAGCTCCAATTAATATCTTCAGTCAAAAAAACATCTAAAGGTGCCGTCAAATAGAAACTATCACCACCCTTGATTATCACCGTCCCCTGCTCTTTTGTGTTTTGTGTTATATTATGCAATATAACACCACTTTGCAATGTAACCGTTGTCGAATTTCTATTATCGGCATTAAACGTAACCGTATTTGTTTTTTGAAGTCCGCCTTCAATTGTTGCCGTCAATAAATGATCAGAAAAAGACATCTGCTTGCTTGGAACAGGTGGCGCATTTCCAATCCAATTAATAAAATCATTCACGGCTGCTTTCCCAGTATCATTCAAACCAATATCCCAATTACTATTACCATAGAAATACGCTGCCACAATGTGTGTTAAAATATACTTTGCGTCATTACTCAAATCAAGTCTAGCAATATATTCAGATTCATCAACACCTCCATAACCATAATATAAAGTTTTTGCCAGATTTTCATTGGATGAATATTCTTGATAAACATAATCATTCGACAATGGCGGTTCTGCACTAGGTTCCAAACAATACGCTAACATTTTTTGATTGTCAATAGTATATTCATAATATCTTGATGACCAACTTCCCCAACCGATACTGGAATAATAGATCGATTCATTCGCAGACAGATAGCCACTGCCAGAATCCGCCATTACATTCTTAGTTATAAAAGAATCCCCCACAATGGCAACTAAAGCAAATATAAACACATACATCACAGATAACGTTCTTCTTAACCCATCTCTTTTACTCATTTCTCCTCCTTAATAAGCCCCCATATTCATCCAATAACAATACTATCTAGGATTTGTTTTTTTAATTATTGATATACAAAGGCTGATAGAAGCACTCCGACTTCTATCAGTCCTTTGTATTCAAAATCCATTCTTTAATATCATTCGTCCGGTGTAACAGATGCTTCGGTTCCACTCGTTTCTTGCATTGTGTCAGCTTCCTTGGTCGCTTCTGGCATATCAAACTTCTCTGCCGCATTGAAGTTGGCAAATGTCATTACGCTGTTTAATTCTGAGAAGCTCATCATTGTAGATGCATTGACGCCTTCTCCTGCAAACGCAGTATCAATCAAGGCGGACATCATATCTTTCATATCTATTTCAGACTTAACAATATAAGCCTTCGCGTTGTCGAACCAATATGTTATCTTCACCGGTTCTAAATCTTTAAGCACTTCCGAAGACAACATCCCGGTAAATGCTTGTGATAAACCGGTTGCATCCAAAATATCTGCCATTGTATCACCGGTAATCTGGGCAGTGATCTTGACGCATTCAACGCCGTCGATCGTTTCTAGTTCTTCAGCCTTTTCAAGCGAGGAGAGCACCCCTAAATAATGACTGGCCGATTCCGTCCCTCCTAGTGTTTTCGTCACCTCTTTGAATTCCTCATCGGTCATCTTTTGGACACTATAGCCACCTGATCCATCAGGAAAATACATATAGTAAAAACCATCTTTATGTTCAATGTATATCGTGATTTCCGACTTTCCTGCTGTATTGGGCGACATCTCTGTAGTTGTTTCTACTCGCATCTTCAGTGGATTTGTAAACACTGTCATATCTGACTTTGAAACAACTTTCATTTCATCTCCCTGCCATGACATGCTCATATTGGTCGTCGATGCTCCTGTGTAACTCTTAAGACCTTCCATTGTTTCCTGAACTTTCGTAATAATCTCCTCTGCTGTCTTGTCTACTAATTTGTCTGCTAATTTCCCGCAACTCACTAATGAAAAAACCATCATAAGTGAAAGAAGCAACACCCCTACTTTTCTCATACTAATTCCCCTTCTTCTTTTTATTTTAGTAGCAATTCCATGAACTAACTGAATACTATTGTATCATATCAAATCTAGTTATACAACTAATATTTATATACTTATATTTTTCGACTTAATCATACAATTCAGGTAATACTTACCGAATTGTCGAATTGCCTGAAAGCAATTCCTCACCCACCACTTAATATTCTGCGCACTTGAAGCGAGGGATCTGCTTATCTGTGTTCAAACTCGTCTTGGTGCTTCTTAAAGAAGTCATAATATGCCCGGACATTTCCCAGATCAGTCCATTTCTTCACGTCCACCGGCTCCTCATCCATATCGTATATCTTCGCATTCCGCATGGATAGAAGAAATGGCGAGTGCGTTGCAATTATAAGCTGACAGCCAAAAAAGCGTGCTGAATCCTCAAGAAAACGCACCAGCTCTAACTGCCGTTCCGGAGACAGACTGTTCTCCGGCTCATCCAGCAGATACAGGCCGTTCTCTTTTATTTTATCTGAAAAGTACAGAAATGCGCTTTCTCCGTTGGAATGTTCCCGAACATTTCCCATTAAGTTATTCCGGATATAACGGGATTGTGTTTTGCTGCGTGACATATTGACCTTCCGCAGCTGTTCATAATCATCTATGGATTTCATCTGAAACTTTGAATATTTCGCATCCAAATATTCTTCAAACAGCACTTCTCTTTTCTGATCAACACCATCGTTAAGCGTTCTCAGATTCAACATAAAATCAAAGACATCATCACTGGTAATTATTCTGCTGTCTTTAGTAATCTTACGCTCCAACTTATAAGAGCACATTCCGGTATAATCTTCAAAAAAGTTCGTTCGATTAAAACGCGTATCCCTGTCAAGCTGTAGCTTTTCCGCAATAACATTGAGTACTGTTGTCTTTCCCGAACCATTTCCACCATACAAAATGGTAATCGGCTCAAAATCCAGCATCGACAGCTGATGTTTTGAAATAGTCTTAAAAGGATAATAGGAATCATAGCAGGTTCTTTTTTGTGCCAGCAAAAAATCGTATTCTAACTCTATATCGGGAAAGGAAAAATGAGACAAATAAATCATAATTATCTACTCCGTTTAGCCAAAAGGCTCAGTGTTATCATCAATCATTTCAATCTGAGGAGCAAATGGAAATTCTTCCGCTGTCATTTCAGTAAAGCTTACTTTATATCCCACACCCTCCTTGTGAAAAAAACCTTCTTCCAATTCAACTTTTACATAACACATATTTTCATCAGCTTCGTTATTATGCGCAAAATACCATGGCTCAAAAACCTTAATTAATTTCTCACGAATTTCTTTATTACTTTCTTGCAGCGGATGTCCTGCATTATAAGCCTTTCCTGAGAATGCATGAAAAGTATTGCATAATGCAACATTGGGATTTGTCGCTATTTCTTTAACTTTACGAGATTGTCCATAAGTAACAATCCAGAAAGCCCCCTCACTGTAATAGGTGTCAACAACTCTTTGCGATGGTTTATCATCCTGCACCGTCGCCAGCACAAACGTATAGTCTCTGCTGAACAATTCTTCCAAAACCACCATGCTCTTGTCATAGGTTGTCATTCTTCTTTTCCTCCATAAAAATATTTATAGTTTTCTGTTTAAAAGTATACCACACTTTTTTCCACAACTAAATAGCATGTCCAAAAACAGGGATCCTTGTCTGCACATCCCATTCTGGATACTGTTTTCGCATCATAATACTATCGCCTGTGAGCAGTGCCACAAAAGAGATAAAGTGTTCTCTGGTCTGCTCATGGTCAGCAGAAATAAAATAATCATTTTCAACTTTTTCAACTAATAGTTTTTCGCTTTCAACTGCCTTGTGTAACTTCAAAATTTGTAGTTTCTTGCCACAGCAGGATATGGTACTCACTTTTATGCTTCATCATACTGTAAATTGTCGTTACTAAGCCTCTCTCTACTTTGTATCACTAGGACGGTTTTACTAATACGCCCTTTTTAGATGCGTTACCAGTCCATTCAGGAGCCAGGGCAACAGAAAAACACCATATCCGGAGGCTGTTGCCGCAATCAGCAGCACGATGGTGATGATGTCTGCTTTAAGCAGACGCTTAAACGTATTGTTCATACACAATTCCCTTCTTTTCTTTTGTATTTTTACACAGTCTATTTTTTGAATATTTTAGCATATATGCCATAATATGTCATATTTTTTATTGTTAAATTATAGACATTCAAAATTTAACATTTTTTTATTACATAGAATCATCAATGCAAGACATACTATTATTGCAACATAATTTAGAATTTATTAAGGAGGACATTTTAATGAACGAAATATCCGTATTAGACCTACAAAACCTTCGTCATCTCATTGGAGGTTATGAGACGAGTCATTGTAAAATGAAACAATACGCCAGTCAGTGTAACGATGCCAAGGTCAAGCAGTTTTTTGAAAAATCTGCTCAATCAGCAATGCAGACAAAGCAACAGTTAATGCAGTTCTTATAATCAGGAGGAAAAGACAATGGACGAAAAAGCAATGGTATCTGATACTTTAGTAAGTATCAATGGAGAATTAAAAGGCTTTGGCGACATGATTGCCCAGACAGAGAATTCCCAGCTTAAGCAAACTTTAAAACAGATTCGTAATCAATGCGAAACTTCCCAAGAAGAAATATACAAAATAGCCAGAGAAAAACAGTATTATGTACCAGCCCAGAAGGCTTCCCAGGAAGAAATCCAGCACGTAAAAAGCATTTTAACAAGCTCCTCGATGCAGTAATATCCGGACTGCCGCATTCGTAATAATGCGGCAGCCTCTCTTTTAGCGCTTTTGCTTATCTCTGAATTCACTTGGGGAAAGGCCATAATAATTCTTAAATGCTTTACTAAAATAATTATTATTACTATAGCCTAAGCGATCAGATATCTCCTGAATTTGTAAATCATCTCCCATGAGCAGCTCTTTAGCGCGTTTCATCCGAAGATGTAATGCATACTCGTATATCCCAAAACCATATTTCTTTTTAAAAAGCTTTGATAAGTACTCTTTAGAAAAATAGTACTTTTTGCTAAACATAGAGATTTTAATTTCTTTGCAGTAATTTTTTTCAATGTCATCTTTGATAATGTCAATCACCTCGTCAGGAGAAATATCAGCAGCTGTCTTCGCCGTTTCAACCGTTGTAATATTGCGCTCAAGGTTCAAAAGTGCTGCCGCCTTTTCCAAGGCCTCATTTAATTCTTCCGCTACTATAGGCTTTAGTAAATAATCTAACGCACCGTTTTTGATCGCTGCCTGTGCATAATTGAAGTCATCATGGCCGCTGACCACAATATACTTGACATCAGGGAATTCCTGCGAAGCAAGCTTTAAGAACTGGGTGCCATTCATGATCGGCATCTGCATATCAACAAATACAATATCAGGCCTAAGCTCGCGCATGGCCGACATCCCCTCCTCGCCATTTTGGGCTGTCGCCGGCGGCTTCTTAATGCCAAATACATCCCACTTCCCCAAAGCGGTTATTGCCGTTTTGACCGGTTTTTCATCATCAATAATAAGTACCTTGTACATTCAAACCTCCTGCCTTCTTTGTGGTATCTTCAGTGTAACAGTAGTCTTGCGACCGGGAATGCTTGTCAAAAACAATGCTGCTTGATGATCAAATAATATCTTCAAACGGCTGTCTAAATTCATCAATCCGATGCCCGTTTGCTTATTTTGGTTCAACTCGCTATGTGAAAAATTATGATTCAGCTCTTCCATCCGTTCTTTGGGAATCCCTGCGCCGTTATCAGTGACAGCTATGATTAAATAATCCTCCTCCAAATAACCCGAGATATCGATATGGATGCTCATGACATGATCCTTCATTCCGTGAATAATCGAATTCTCAACCAACGTCTGCATACTAATCTTAGGGATCCGTAAAGCCTTTGCTTGATCAGGAAATTGGATTTCATAGGTAAGCCGCTCTCCAAACCGCGCTTTTTGTAATAGCAAATAATCCTTCACGTGCTTTAGTTCAACCTCTAATGCCACAAAATCCTCACCTTTAATGGAATATCTCAGCATTGAGGCGAGCGCCGTAATCATCTCATTAATCTGGAATTGCTCATTTGTCACGGCTTCGGCCGAAATCGCCTGTAACGTATTATAAAGGAAATGCGGATTAAGCTGGGCTTCTAAGGCAATCAGCCGGGCTGTCTTATTGTTTAATTCTTGGATGTAGGTCTTTTTAATTAAGTCATCGATTTGATGAATCATCGAATTGAAGGTTTCCGCCAAATTTGCAATTTCCAGACTGCCGCCGATATCCGTTGTCGTCGTAAAGTTTCCAAGGCCAACCCGTCTAAGTCGGTGGTCTAAGTCCGATAAAGGTTTTGTGACCAGACGAATAAAGACAAAAGCCAGCACGGCGGCGATGATAATCGAGAGTCCTCCAAGCATTAAGCTGATATTGCGGGTGCTCATTAATTGCTTGTCGATTTCCGCAACCGGTCTTAAGTTGATGATTTTATAGTCGTGAGCGCTGCTATTACTATAGACCGCAAGATAACTTTCACCGTTAATATCCACAGTAAAACTATTTTCACTCGTCTCATCCATGGAGGCTAAAAAGTCCTTTATCGACGCGGTGTTGACATAATCTGTGTTATTTGTATAAAATAGGCGTCCCTGGCTATCTGCAATGCAAAATAGTTCATTGATATTTTGATGGTTTTCAGCTAATATCTCAATATAGGACGTGTCAATAACCAATTTAACAACGGCCAGCGGCTCCTGATCTTCAATTCTGATGATGGTTCTGTAATAATTCATAAAAGTATTCGCAGCTGCGGAGGGCTGCAGCGATTTATAGTACTTGCCTTGGGTAAAAAAATCATACTCCGGAAGCTCTTTCACCGAATCAATGTAAAAGGATTGCACTTTATGCTGCATCGCATCTATTTTATAATTCTCCTGCTTGTTAACTAAGTAGATGCTATAAGAGAGCAAATCATTTCTAGAATCAAAATTATTACGTAGTAAATTCTGCACCCTTGTCTTTTCCGTATAAGTCATCGGCTGCTGGGTAGCGATTATCTGCATAAAGCTTCCATCGTGCCTAAGCAGTAAAGAGTATCGGTCAATTTCCGAAAAGTAATTGTCCAGATTCTGAGTTTCAGATTTCAACAGCGTCGTTGTAATGTCGGTATGCTGCTTCATTATTGTCTTGGTGCTGCTCTGATAGTTATAGACCGTGATGATCGTTATAATGACAGAAAAAGTAATGGCTACCAGTGCCGCCAATTGTGTTTTTAGAGGTATTAGACTCAATTTCTTAAATAGAATCTTATTCTCTTTCATAACCCGAACCACCTTTGTTTATATATGTCTATGAATTGTCACGACCTTTTGACCTTGGTATCATAATATCACAAAAACCATTAGAAATCACTAATTATATTGTACATTTTTTTACCATAATCCGTTCACAATAATACATTCACTAAGCAAAAGACACATACTATAATGATAAAATAAGGTATTTAAAGAAGGTTTGACAATTAGGAAGCGGGTGGAGAATTGAATAAAAAGAAACAAGCAGTCGAAACGGTCATATTTACTTTGCCGGCAATTATACTTGTGACAATCATGATCTATATTCCTTTTGTAATGAGCGGGTATTATTCGTTCACCGAATGGAATGGCATTGCCAAGCAGCCGACGTTTATTGGCTTTGATAACTTCAAAGCCTTGTTCCAAGGGAACAGCAGCTTTTTAAGCGCCCTCATATTTACAGGGAAGTATACCATTTTATTTATGATTCTGGCAAACATCTTTGCACTGGCTCTTGCCGTTGTCCTCGTTAAGAAATTGCGGACAGCTAATTTATTGAGGGGCATCTTTTTTGTTCCCTACATCATGAGCATGACGATTGTCGGTTTTATATGGAAGTTTATTTTTTCCCAAGGATTTGAAAAATTATATGAGATGTCAGGATTGAGTTTCTTGAATTTAAGCTGGCTTGGCGATCCGAATCTGGCATTTTATTCGGTAGTATTTGTCGGGGTATGGCAATCGGTAGGTTTTTATATGGTTTTATACATCGCCGGTTTACAGGCCATCCCAGGGGACGTTTTAGAGGCCGCCATCGTCGACGGAGCCAATGGAAGAGCCAAGTTTTTTAAGATAACATTACCTTTATTGATGCCCTCCATTACAACCTGCGTCTTCATGTCATTGACTAATTCGCTAAAGGTATTTGATATTATTCTGGCCTTGACCAAGGGCGGGCCAGGCGGCTCTACTTATAGCGTGACCTTAGATATTTACCGCGAAGCCTTCCAAAATAATAACTATGGCTTAGGATCAGCTAAATCACTGGTATTCTTCATCGTTATCCTAGTATTGACAAGGCTTGTTTTAACAATATCACGCAGCCGGGAGGTGGATGTATAATGACGAGAAAGCAAAAGCAGAAATTGAGCAAGGTTATTTTAGAGATTTTAATGATCATTCTCGCCATCGTCTTCATTTATCCGATTTTTTTAATGTTTATCAATTCAGTGAAGCCCTTTGGAGAAGTTGTCGCAGATGTCATTGCTTTGCCGACCAAAATAGAGTGGCAGAATTATAAGGATGTTATCGATAAGATGAATTACCCGCGCTTATTTATCAACAATCTGGTCATCACGATTATCGGAATCCTTGGTATTGTCGCATTCTCGGCAATTACCGCTTATATTTTGGACCGCCGCAGAACGCGATATACAAGAATCGCACATTTGATTATTACAACCCCTATGTTAATTCCCTTTCAGACGATCATGATCACCTTATTAAAGGTAATGAATGTCATTAACCTGTCAGGAAGCACATGGGGGCTGGGGATTCAATATTGGGGGTTTGGAATTCCCATGGCAACCTTTATCTATTGTAATTTTATGCAGACAATACCGAAAGAGCTTGATGAAAGTGCCGTGATTGACGGCGCATCCACCTTCCGGACTTTTAGATCAGTGATATTCCCACTGCTCAAGTCAGTGACGGCGACCATCGTTGTCCTAGATGTCATGTGGATATGGAATGATTTCCTTTTGCCATTGCTAATGGTCAACAGCTCACCAGCTACTAAAACACTCGTATTATCCGCTTATGCGTTTGTGGGGCAGTTTAACACTCAATGGCATTACGCCATGACAGCAATGGTTTTAGCCGTGTTACCGTCGATTATATTTTTCATTTTATTACAAAGGTATATTGTCGACGGAGTTGTGGCGGGAGCAGTTAAAGGTTAGTGCAAAAGCTTTTTCTGCTTGATATAAAAATGAACCTATTGATTATTTATTTAAAAAGGAGAGATGATTTATGAAGAAAAAATTATTAAGTGTGCTATTATGTGCCGCAATTGCCCTAACAATGTTAGCCGGCTGCGGCGGGAGCGGAAGCGATGGCAATACCAGTGACACCGCAGGAACAGCAAGTACGGCAGGGGCAGCGGATACGACTGCGGCGGCAGCTTCTGATGAGCCGGTCGAAATCAATATATTTATTTCCATGCCTGAATATGCCGACGCCATCGAGGAATTGATTGCCGCATATAAGGAAGAGAAGCCCAATGTAACGATTAACTATGAAACGACTCAAAATGACTATCCGACTTTGTTAAAAGCAAAGTTAAATTCCGGTGAATGCCCCGATATCTTTGCTTCCACATCTGGAAAAGAGATTGAAGTTTATTTGGATTATTCACAGGATTTAGCAGATCAGCCGCTCGCTGAGGTTATGAGCGATCCGGTCAAGGAAGTCATGATGTCAGGAGACGAGATCCACGGACTAAGCATCAAGGGCAACTATTTTGGTGTTGTTTACAACAAAGCTATTTTTGATGAAGTTGGCATCACAGAATTTCCCAGTACCTTTCAGGAGCTGGAAGCAGCCTGTGAAGCAATCCAATCGGCAGGATATACGCCCTTTTCCACAGGATTTACAGAATGGTGGGTGTTTAAGCATGTTTTTCAGCATTATGTCAATGCTGCCCAGCCTGACGATGTCGATGGGCTGATTAAAGCATTTGCCAGTGGCGAGGCACACATTGCAGACTATCCCGAGCTGTATGATGATTTCTTTAATTTTATCGACTTAGCTGTTAAATATGGAGACTCCAAACCACTGGAATCGGATTTAAGCACCGAGGTTGCGGCGCTTGCTTCGGGTAATACGGCGATGATTTGCGGACAGGGCGCATGGGTAGAAACGAGTATTTTAGAAATCAATCCTGAAATCCAAATCGGCTTTAACGGATATCCGATTAATGATGATTCCACCAACTTAAAGGTTATCGGCGGTTCCGATCAGGCGCTTCGTATTTATAAGGATTCAGCAGTGCTTGATGAAGTTCTTGAATTCTGTAACTGGTGGTATACCTCCGATTATGGAAAGCAATGGTTTGCCAATGTCGCCGGCGTGATCCCGCCCATCGTTGGTGTTGAAGCACCAGATTTGGAAGTCGTGAAACAAGGCGATGCCCTGGTCGAGGCAAATGGTTCCGGAACTTTGGCGATTGTTTATTCTACCGATAGTTTCCATCAGGCATTTGGTGAAGTCATGCAAGCTTATATTGCCGGCACATTAGATAAGGATGCCGCTTGCGCAGAGATTGAAGTTAAATGGGTAGAGTTGGAAGGAGCACAAAATTGAAATTTACAGAAGGCTACTGGCTAAGAAGTGAGGATGCCAATGCATTTTACGCTTCCCAGGCTTATGACATTCAGGAAATCCCAGGGGGCATGAGGGTTATTGCCCCCTGCAAGGTGATTGATTCAAGGGAGGATACGTTAAATCTCCCTACTCTTACAATTGAATTTACTTCTTCAGCAGAAAATATCGTTGATGTACAAAGTTATCACTATAAGGCTTATGAAACCAAAGAAGCCATTTTTGAAAAGGCGCAAAACCCCAGAAAAACCACTGTCCACATTGATGAAAATGAGGCTGTGATGCAGGCCGGAGCTATAACCGTCCGCATCAATCGAAGAGAGTGGGGATATCAATTCGAAGCCGATGGCAGGGTGATTACTTCTTGCGGCTTCCGTAACCTTGGCTATATGCAGTACCAGAGGCAAAAGGCGAGCATGCTTCCGGCTGACAATTATATGCTCGCTAATTACACCCCCTATATGGTGACCGAATTATCTTTAGCGCCCGGAGAATGCGTCTATGGACTCGGGGAACGATTTACTGCCTTTGTTAAAAATGGCCAAGTGGTCGAAACATGGAATGAAGATGGCGGAACCTCTTCTCAGATTGCTTACAAATGCGTTCCATTTTATATGACCAATAAAGGCTATGGCATTTTTGTCGATCATACGGACAATGTATCATTTGAGGTCGCCAGTGAAAAGGTTGAATACGTCGGATTTTCCGTTTCCGGGGAAGAGCTTAGATATCATTTTGTATATGGACCCTCACCCAAAGATATTCTCAGTACCTATACCGGATTGACAGGCCGTCCGGCACTTCCTCCTGCCTGGTCCTTTGGCCTGTGGCTATCGACATCCTTTACGACAAATTATGATGAGCAGACCACAAGCTCCTTTATTCAGGGAATGCTTGACCGAGATATCCCCCTTAGCGTATTTCATTTCGACTGCTTTTGGATGCAGGAGTTCCACTGGTGCGATTTTGAATGGGATGCGCGCGTATTTCCAGATGTTGCGGGCATGCTTAAAAGATATCATGACAAGGGGCTTAAGATTTCGCTTTGGATTAATCCCTATATTGCTCAGGGAAGTGAATTCTTTAATGAAGGGGCGCGCAAGGGTTATCTGCTAAAGCGAGAGGATGGCAAAGGAGTCAAGCAGGTCGATTCATGGCAGGCCGGCATGGGTTTGGTTGATTTTACAAATCCTGATGCCTGTAAATGGTATACGGATAAGCTGAAAACGCTATTGGATTTAGGCGTCGATTGCTTCAAAACCGACTTTGGCGAGCGAATCCCCATTGATGTCACGTATCACGATGGTTCAGACCCAAGCTCCATGCATAATTATTATACTTATTTATATAACAAATGTGTGTTTAGCTTATTGAAAAAAGAAAAGGGTGATAAAGAAGCAATCGTATTCGCCCGAAGTGCAACTGCCGGTTCCCAGCAATTTCCGGTCCATTGGGGCGGAGATAGTTCCGCAAGCTATCCCTCTATGGCCGAAACTCTTAGGGGCGGATTATCCTTTGCCATGTCAGGCTTCTCTTTCTGGAGTCATGATATCTCAGGCTTTGAGCAGACCGCAACCCCTGATTTGTACAAGCGCTGGGCGGCCTTCGGATTATTATCGACGCACAGCAGATTACACGGCTCCACAAGCTACCGGGTTCCATGGTTATTTGATAAAGAGTCGAATGGAGTCGTCAAATTCTTCACCCATTTAAAATGCCGTTTAATGCCTTATATTTATAGAATGGCGATGATTTCCAGAGATCGCGGAATTCCAGCTATGCGCCCCATGGTCCTTGAATTTCCCGAGGATATGGCGACCAATTATCTGGATATGCAATATATGCTTGGTGAGCGCTTACTCGTCGCTCCAATATTTAATGAAAATAGTGAGGTCGATTATTATCTGCCGTCGGGAAAATGGACCGATCTCTTGACCGGCGAAATCAAAGAGGGCGGCTGCTGGCATCATGGAAGCTACGACTATTATTCACTTCCTTTATATGTCAGGCCAAATACGCTGCTTGCATTAGGCGCCGATGAAACAAGACCCGATTATCATTATAGTGAGGGCGTCACCCTGCATCTCTATCAATTAGAAAACGATCATGAAGCGATCTGTGAGGTTCCTGATACTGACGGCAATATTGATTTTAGCGCATCCGCTATCCATCATGATGGCGTGCTTCACATGAAGTTTTCAAGATTGCCGAATCATATGAGCGTTGTTTTGCATGGAATTGACAGGATTGAGAAAGTTAAGGGCGCCAAATATCAGAAGAATGCCAAAGGCTGGGTGATCGTTCCAACTTCTGCCGAGGTCAGGGTTGTCTTATGAATATCGTCTATATACACACCCACGACAGCGGTCGGTATCTAGAGCCCTACGGTCACGCCGTCCCGACGCCAAACCTCATGAAACTTGCCAAAGAGTCCACCTTGTTCCGGCACTGCTATTGTGCCGGGCCGACCTGTTCCGGCAGATTATCCAAATGGATGGCGGATACACATGATGTGGTTTACAAACGTTAGCTTTACAGAAACAGCAGGCATACGATCCGATCGGAATGATACCACTGCCTCTCCCGGTTCTCTTGGTGCCCGCAATACAGCTGTCAAATGTCCATCATAGAGGGTGCGGGTCTTATCATAGAAATTTTCCATACTTTTCGGGTCACTGTTTCCGTAACCGAGCAGCTCTGCGGTACCATCCACGACAATATCCACTTTATCTGATGCGGATTTGTCATAAATACCGTTTTTATCCACGACATCCACATCGATATAGACCAGGCTTTGTCCATCAGCCGGAGTGCATTCTTTATCACATATTGCATAAAGCTGTCTTTCGCCCAAAGCCGTTTCAAGCATTGTATCCGACACCACTTTTCCCTGCTTATACGTAACGGCCTCGATCTTTCCCGGTTCATATATGGTATCAAATACAGCTTTAAAGCCTGAATCTTCCCCAGCTGTTTTTCTGCCCACAGGCATACCATTGATCAAAAGCTCTGCTTCATCCGCATCCGCATACACTTCAATCTGAACGGGCTTGCCTTCATAGCCCGGCCAGGTCCAGCTGCTCACTCCATCAAACCAGCTCCAATTATTCATAATACTTGGCTGCTGATAATGTTCAGGGCGTCCCACAACGATATACGGTTTCTTCCTTAGCCCCCATACTATTTCCCGGTAATAAGATTGGGGCCGTCTCCTGCCACAGATGTCAATATCACCACAATTTGCCAGATACCAGGGATAAGCCCCATACATTCCCTGTGAAGCATCCATGGTATAGTCCACTTTGCCGGTACCGGCTTCCCCAATATAATCCCAGCCTGCCCACACGAAATCCCCAAACACGTTTGGCAGATTTTTAACCATCCTCCAGTTCTTAGCAATACTGCTCGGTCTTGCCTCAGAACCGACGATGATGCGGTGTGGATACTTTTCGGCATCGGTTTCATATCTGCCATCCATATAATTGTAGCAAGCCACATCAAGGGCATCGGTAATCGGCTCCAGCATCTCACTGATATAACGGTGCCGCATGATAGCACCCATATTCTCATCAAGCACCGTCATCATATTATTAATTTCCATATTGTCCGTATTGACGGAATCTGCCCGCTCTATTTCCGGCAGAATTTCATCCATATGCTTCAAAGCAGTGAACATGCCATTGACGGCATTGGATGTCAGGCGGGTCGGATCCATTGATCGCAGAAAATCTGCCATCATGCGGTTTTGCTTCTGCCCCTGCAAAGTATCCAGCTCCTGAATCTCATTGCCGAATGTATACATAATGACAGATGGATGGTTGAAGTCTTTTTTCACCATCATCTCCAGATCAAATCTCCAGTTCTTATCAAAAAAGAGTGTATAATCAAATTCTGATTTTGCCGTATGCCAGGTATCAAAGCTTTCATCCATAACCATCATGCCAAGTTTATCACATGCTCTTAACAGACTTTTTGAGATTGGATTATGTGCGGAGCGAATTGCATTAAATCCAGCTTCTTTCATAATCCTTATCCGGCGATAGGCGGCATCATCATATTCAGCTGCACCAATTGGACCATTATCATGATGGATACATCCGCCGCGCAGCTTGGTCTTAACACCATTGATTAGCAATCCCTTTTGGGAAACGGCTTCAATGGTCCGGATGCCAAACTTTACGCTATCCTGATCCACATCCGTTTCCCCTTTAATCAGCCGAAGCTCTGCTCGATATAGATCCGGTGTATCCACTGACCACAGCTTTGGAGATTTGATGATAAGGTTCGCCCCAAATGCGCCGTTTTGCGCCACCGGAACTTCTGTTGCCTTAACAATCTGCTCTGTTTTTTCATCTACAATATCAATTTTCACACTTAAGGCTTTAAATTCATTTGCTTTTGCAATTTTCCCGAAAATTTCTAATTTCGCTTCCCCTGCTTCAATTCTGGCTGTCAGAATGCGTACCCCATCTGGCTCAAAATAGGTATCCGGTCCAATATGTAGGTTGACATCCCGATAGATGCCAGTGCCACTATACCAACGGGTCGTCTTATTCATACCGGCCTTTGTATACACTTGAATCAGATTTTCTTCATCGGGGATCACCCAATCCGTAATATTCAGATAAAAATCCGTATATCCATAGTCGCATTTATCGATATAATTATGGTTTACCCAGATCTGAGCATTCATATAAATACCCTCAAATTCCAGAATAAAGGTTTTCTTATCCTCTTTTTCTGGTACATAAAAGGTTTTCTCATACAGATAATCACTATTCCAGAAAAATCCGGAGGAATTTCCATTGGGGCAATCCTCACTCCGTTTCCCCAAAATCATCGCATCATGAGGTAAGTTCACTCTCTGTGGTTTCGGTTTTTCCCCAAATATATTTGAGCTATCTGATATATCACTCACATCCCAATCAAAGTTAAAATTTATTTTTTTCATTATTAAGTTCTCCCTTCCCCTGATATCTTGGAATTATTTTGCTTAAATCCAAATGTCTCAAAGTCATCCTCGTATAAAGTGAATCAACTTAAAAACACCGCAATACATGATTACATCAAGGTTTGAGCGGTGTTTTTATTTACAGCGGATAACGAGAATCGAACTCGCCTCCCCAGCTTGGGAAGCTGGTGTTCTACCAATGAACTATATCCGCATGAACGTATTATACTATTTTTTGTTAGTGTTTTCAAGGGTTTCTTGAATTTTTTCAAGGTTGTTTCAACCTCATGCTATCCCCGCCTTCATAACATCATCAAACGTAATCAGCATAACGTTACTGAGCTCTTGTGCCTTTTCTATACATCCCTTAGTAAATCCACTTTTAGCAAAAAGATAAAGCTGTACATTTTTATAATGAAACAACTGACTGCGATCTACAAGCGTATCAAGAACACCGACATCAACCTTTTCGTTTGTCCATTTGCATTCACAGAACAAAGCGCCATTCGCACCATCTGTACCCATAATGTCAATCTCTGCTTCGCACTTGTTTTTAGCGTCATTACCCCACCAGCGACCAAGATCGGTAAATTCAATTTCAACCTTTCCTTGCTCTCGTAGTTTCCATAAATACTGAATACAAATATCCTCAAATACAGCACCCATGTAGTCGCTGATCATCGGGGATATTTTTTTATAGACAGCATCAGTCAATCCACGGTTAATAGATGCGATATTATCAGGAACAAATCTATACCAAAAACGGAATAAGTTATCATCAATTTTATAAATCGTCTTTCTTGTAGAACTCTCTGCAAAAGGAGTTTCTTTTTTAATAATGCCAAGCGAAATAAGATTCTTTATATATGCTGCACAGGCGCTTGTTTCTTCTCCAACTTTTGATGAGATTTCAGACAACTTTGTGCCGCCTTTGGCAATAGCAGTAATAATTGCGTTATAAAGAGCTGGTTCTCTGACTTCTTGCTTTAAAAGGTTATTAGGCTCTTCAAAAAGAGGGCTGGAGGGGTCTAAGAAACATCGTTTGATGTTTTCCTCAAGCGATAAATCATCATTCATTTGCAAGAGATATTGTGGTGTACCGCCTACGATACCGTAAACTGCCGCCATATCCATATCCGAAAACTTCTTGAAATAGCTTCTGCTTTCAAAGAAGTCAAAAGGCAAAATTTTAAACTGTGCGGTTCTTCTGCCGTATAACGGAGCTTTATAAGCCAATACATGGTTTTCCATGAAAGACATAGATGAACCGCATAAAATTAAAAACAGCTTAGAAGTATCTTTATTTTTATCAATCAAAGATTGAAGCGTGGATGCAAGGCTTTTAGAGGCTTTTGCTACATAAGGGTACTCATCTATAACAAGGATAATCCTTTTCTTTTCAGCCAGTTTAAAAACATATTCAAGCGCCGCCTGAAAAGACGGAAACATAGTATTTTCAAGTGCCTCATCAGCGTATGAAAGAATACTCCTGCTGAAATTCTCAAGATTTTGCTGGGCGTTGCTTTCAATTCCAGTAAAGAAAATCGCTTCCTTATCTTTAATAAACTCGTTGATAAGTGCAGTTTTTCCCACACGCCGCCTTCCGTATATTACAGGGAATTGGAAACCGTTTGTATGATAAAGTTCATTTAATTTATTCAGTTCTCGCTCACGACCAATGAACATAATATTTACCGCCTCTCAATACGCTAAGTTACGATTTACTAAATTATAACTTATCTCAAAAGGAAAGTCAATGGAAATCATTGATTTGATGTCTAGCGCAGGAAATTTTATTGCGTACTGACGTCTCTATTTAATCGATTAAATAAATATATATATAATTTAAAATATAATTAATCTGTCATATATACATAAAAATATTACATAATAAACCTAAAATTATTGATAAATTGCATAATTATAGTATAATCAAAAAATATATTTTATACATATTGACATATCCGACTCATTGTGTTACCATAATCACACAATTTAAACGATTAAATTACAAATATTATGAAGAAGGGGAGAATTATTTATGAAGTTTAGAAAAATCTTTTTAATGGCTTTAATTTCTACTTTAGTAGCCGGCACATTTGCAGGCTGTGCAACAAACAATGCTTCAGGCACATCAGATATGAAAGAAAGCACCAAGAGCGAAGATGTAACGATTCACATATGGGGGATGGGTGAAGAAGCTAAGAAATTAGCTGAGATAGCCGCTCCGTTTACAGAGGAAACAGGTTACAAGGTTGACGTTCAAGCTATTCCATGGGATGCTGCTCATGATAAATTGTTGACAGCCATCGCTTCGAAAACAGGTCCGGATGTTATCCAGCTCGGAGCTTCATGGATGCCGGAATTTGTGAATGCAGATTCGTTGCTTGATTTGTCAGATTATATTAGTGAATATGAAAATTTAGCCCCAGACAATTTCTTTGAAGGGTCAGTTGAAACAACACAATATGACGGGAAGACATACGGAATCCCCTGGTATACAGACACAAGAGTACTTTATTACAGGACAGATATTTTAGAATCTGTCGGATATAATGAAGCACCTAAAACTTGGGAGGAATTAAAGGATGTGTCAGCAAAATTACGCGCGCGGGGAGATGATATGTATGGCATGCCTTGGGATCCCAAAGAACAATCTTTAGTATTTATGCTTGCAAACCAAGCAGGGGCTAAGTTTTACGGAACGAATCCCGACACGGATTTTAATTCAAAAGAATTTATAGAAGCAGCTACATATTTAGACGAATTTTTCAAGGATGGCGAAGCGCCTGTTGACCTGGCTATTGTGGATTCTGTCACCGGCATGAAAGACGATGGTATTATTCCGTTATTCATAAGCGGTCCGTGGATGATTAACATAATGAATGAAAATGCGCCGGAACTTGAAGGAAAATGGGCTACAGCAGTACTTCCAAAAGGACCTGATAACAATGATTCCATTCTCGGAGGTGCTGATTTTACAGTGTTCAGATATTCTGAAAATGTAGAAGCGAGTATGGCGTTTATCGATTATATGTCAAAACCGGAAACCCAGGCAGCTTGGTATGATTTGACGAGTTCCTTACCGGCAAATAAGACTGCTTGGGATGAGAACGAAAACTTATCTGCCGATCCTCTGATTGCTCCATTTCAAGAGCAACTAAAAACTGCAAAGGCAATGCCGCTGATCCCGGAATTTGAAGAAATCGCACAAAGCTGGCTGGCAAGTTTTGAAATGATCTACAGAGGGAATGCAGATATTAAGGACGTGGTTGAAGAATTTAGCGAAACAGCAAAAGAGCTTCTTAACAACTAATTTACTTTGAGCATTCGCAATAATGTCAAGATATGATAAATGATAAAATAAGTTCTCAGAATTTAACAACACAAATTCTGAGAACTTATTAAAAACGAAAGGAGGGAAAACCAATTGGGAAACAAAAATAAATCATTGCCTTATCTATTTATTACACCTGCTATTTTACTAGTACTCATTTTTTATATCATGCCGATCGTCATTGCATCTATTATAAGTTTTACAAATATGGATTTAAAATCATTAGCGAACTTTTCTAAGATTGAATATATTGGTTTGACAAATTATGCAAAATTATTCGGAGATGATGTTTTTCTAAAATCAATTGGGAATACTGTCTTTTTTGTTTTATTCGGAGTTCCTTTGGTGGTTTTTTATTCATTCTCAATAGCTTTATTGGTTAATTATCGAGATTCAAAGTTTTTTAGTTTTATTAGAGCCGTATTTTACACGCCCTCTGTGACAAATATTGTTGCCGTGGCTGTGGTATTTCTGTATATGTATAATCCGTCCTTTGGTTTGCTTAACTTTCTTTTGGGGAAAATCGGAATAGATCCAATCAATTGGCTGTTAGGGGGGCCAATTATAAGTAAAATATCATTGATAATTTTAGCGGCGTGGCGTGCATCAGGCTTGAATATGATTATATTTTTGGCTGCTCTTAAAGGTGTTCCAAAAGAATATTACGAAGCGGCCAGAATTGACGGCGCCGGCAGCTTTAAACAATTAGTGAAAATAACCTTACCTCAACTTTCCTATTCCATTGTGTTTGTGAGCATTACAACCGTAATAGCATGGCTTCAGTTTTTTGATGAACCTATGATAATGACAGGAGGGAACCCCCTTAACGCAACTTTATCCGTGGTCTTATTTATTTATAGAAATGGGTTTAAGTTTAATAAATTTGGATATTCGGCAACTGCTTCTTTAGTTTTGTTTGCAGGCGTCATAATAATAACATTACTTCAATTTCAATTGAAGAAAAAGCTTGAAAGCAATTAGAAGGAAAAGGTTGAAAGAAAATATCAGAAAGGAGCCATGTTAACTATGAAAAATAGTGCAAGATCGAAAGTTAAAATGATTGCTCTCATTATTTTTTTAAGCTTTGTTGGGTTTATTACTTTATTACCTTTGCTTTGGATGATTTTAACAGGGTTTAAAGCAGAATCTGAAGCAAGTTCACTTATACCGACTTTGTTACCATCTAAACCTATCTTAGACAACTATATAACTTTATTTACAGAATTAGAATTTGCAAAATATATCAAAAGTACTGTCATCGTAGTGCTGCTTTCGTTTTTAGGCGTCATTGTCAATTCACTGGCTGGATTTGCCTTCGAGAAATATCAGTTTAAAGGCAGGGAGCCATTGTTTTATCTTGTTCTAATGACAATGATGATTCCAGCGCAGATAACGATGATCCCGGTATACCTACTACTTAATGGCGCAGGGCTTACAAATAATTACATAGGAATGGTATTGCCCGGCCTCGCCAATGGATTTTCGATTTTCATGTACAGATCGTTCATGAGCACGGTGCCGAATGAAATGATGGAAGCTGCCAGAATTGACGGCACTTCAGAATTCCAAATATTCTATAAAATAGCATTACCGATTATTAAGCCCGCACTTTCAATACAGATAATTTTAACTTTTATTGCAGGGTGGAACAGTTTTATCTGGCCATTAATTTTAGCTAATAATGATAAATTTTACACCTTATCTGTAGCGCTCAACTTAATGAAAAGTCAATATATAGGCAAATTTGGGCTGCAGATGGCAGGCGCGACAGTGATGATTATCCCTGTAATCATTGTTTTTGCATTCTTTCAAAAAAATATTATCGACGGCAGTATCATGTCTGGAATAAAGTAGAATGCTAACCAATCACTAAAAAATATTTTTCATGAAAGGGCATTAATATGGCAACGATTAAAGATGTAGCAAATCTGGCAAATGTTTCTGCAGCAACAGTTTCTTATGTCATAAATAACAGTCATAAAGTTAAAAAAGAAACAAAAGAAAAAGTTTTAAAAGCAATCAAAGAGTTGGATTATAAGCCCAGTTTTGCCGGGCGAATGTTAAAAATGAAAGAAACTAAAATCATTGGCGCATATGTATCGGATTTAAGAGGATATTTTTATGGAGAAGTTCTCAGCGGATTAAAAGATTGTATCGTCAGCCATGGATATGAATTTGTCATTGTTACAGGTTCTACAACCCATCGTCTCATTAACGAAAATATCTTTGATGGCGTCATTATCCTTGATTCTTATTTTAATTCTAAGGAGCTTGTGGAATACGCAGATTTTGGGCTTAAAATTGTATTGATGGATCGGGTGATGGAACATAAAAATATTTCTTGTATCACACTGAGCAATGATAAAGGCATTCAGCTGGGAATGGATTATCTCATCAAGCTTGGATATCGGGAAATAACATGCCTGACCGGGCCGGGTGACTCCTATGACTCCATGGCAAGGGTTAGGGCAGCCTTAAATTATGCGAAACAAAATAATATAGTATTAAAAATGCTGGAAGGCAATTTCAATGATACCGGCGGTTATGATTTTGCATGCAGGACCTGTTCTGATTTTGGCCGTAAAAAAGCAGTCTTTTCGTTCAACGATGAAATGGTGATCGGAATATATAATTATTTTAAAGAAAATGAAAAAAATATAAATGAATATATTGATATTTCAAGTTTTGATAATATCAATATTATGCAGTATTTAGGTGTTAAATTAGCAACTGTAGACTATTCAAAATACGACTGGGGTTATCAGGCGGGTGAATTACTTTTGAATAAATTGAATGAACTGACGGTTGAAAATCAAGCTTTTGATGTCGGATTAGTTTGTTATTAAATAAGACACCTTTTTCAGGAGGAACATAATGATTTTACTTAAAAGTGACGAATTGAGCTTTGACTTCTTGGAAACAGGAGATTTATATGAATCAAAGATTAAAGATGTGAATATTAACTTATTCAAAGGAAATGTAATTGACGGCTCCTTAAACAATATTTATTTGAGAATTACTGAACATGATAAATATTACTATACTCCCCTATTGGGTAAAAATTCAAACAGTATCTTTCATAAGGCTCTAAACAGCGTCAAATGGACAGGCTGCTTTAGAGAAATAAAATATGAAGTTGTATTCAAAATGTCTGGAAATATTTTTTATTATGATATTGATTTATACAGTGAAAAGACCGCTGAAATTGATCTGTTTTTCTGCAATGATATTGCCCTTTCTCCTGGCGGAAATGAAGCATATATTGGTCAGTATATCGATCATAAGCCTGTTCGTAATAAAGACGGTGTGACCGTATTATCCAGACAAAATTTAAAAACCCATGGAAAATCTGCTTTTATTCAGCTGGGAGCACTGTGCAAAACAATAGCTTACTCAACAGATGGATTTCAATTTTTTGGCAGGTCCTATAAGGTTGATTATCAGATCAAAGCTCTTGCCTTGGAAACCCTTGATAATGATGTGTACCAATATGAGTTTCCTTTCATTGCCATTCAGACAGATAAGATAATAGTCGAGGGGCATTATCATACAGCCTTTTATGGATATGTGCTAGAAGACATTGAAGGTGAAACAAAAGATATTTTAGCGTGGGATAAAATTAAAGAAAACAGTAATTCAGATACGAACGAACGATTCGAGGAAGTAGGAAGCATCGAATACGAGATTGATATTAATCATATCCTAAATGGCAGGGAGCTTAATAATAACGAAGTCAAAATGATGTATCAGACAATTCAATGTGAGGAATATGATAACGCCAAACTAATATCATTTTTCGATCGTGAAAAACACATTGTATTGCAGGAAAAAGAAAACTTGGTTGAGCGGCAGCATGGCCACATTCTTGTATCTACACAAGAACCCCGGATCAGTGAAAATATTATCACAACAACTGCTTATATGAGCGGCGTTTTTAATTCTCATGTTGTCGTAGGCAATACTAATCATAATATTTTCCTGTCTCATCTAAGAAGCCCATTAAATATAATGAGAATCAATGGACAGCGTATATTTGTTAAAATAAACAACGAGTATCAAATGCTTTGTCAGCCGAGTTTGTTTGAAATGGGATTGAATTATAGTAAATGGGTGTATAAGTTGGATAATGATACACTAACGATTACGAACAAAACCAAACTAAATTCGCCGTTCCTTTGTCTTTCAATTGATTCTAAAAACAAGATCGAATATGAGTTTTTGTTTTCAAATCTGCTGTGCCTTGGGCCTGATGAATTTGGCGTGACAGGCGAAATATTAGAGCAGGGGAATAAGGTGAAATTCTTATTCAATAAAAATTCTTCTGCCTATTCTATATATCCGGAATTAAATTACACCGTTGAAGTTGAAGGAACAAAAATGACATTTGGGGGAGATGAACTTTTTTACAAGGATGGCAGAAAACGAATCTTCAATTTATTCACATTTTCCTGTTCAAAAACAAGTCGATTGAAAATGTATATTTACGGAAGCGTAGATAACGTATCTATTTCTAAAAAGGATTTTGAATTTAGAGATGCAGCGGAAATTTACAAAACGAATTTTGATTTATTAATTAACCATTTCAAACTCTATTTTTCACATAAAGAGAATAAGGAAATGGAGCGGTTTAACAAACTGATCTATTGGTATACGCTGGATATGCTGATTCATTATACAATGCCGCATGGTTTGGAACAATACGGGGGTGCAGCGTGGGGAACAAGAGATGTTTGTCAGGGTCCTTTCGAATATTTCATGTGCATGCAAGAATATGCGGAATGCAAGAATATCATCGAGCGTGTTTATTCGCATCAACTCTTTGAAAGCGGGAGATGGCCCCAATGGTTTATGTTTGATAAGTATAACGAATATAAACAAGACGAAAGCCATGGTGATCTAATTATCTGGCCTTTAAAAGCTTTGACAAACTATATTCTAGTAACCGGCGATTATAGTATTTTAGCGGTTCAGCTGCCATTTATTGAAGAAAAAAATGATGGCAGGGCCAAAAAAATGTATAGCGTGCTGGAACATGTAGAAAAACAACTGGATTATGTCTGTAACCATTTCATAGAAGGTACTTTCTTATCAAAATATGGTGATGGGGATTGGGATGATACATTACAACCGGCAAACAAGAATCTTAGAGAAAAAATGGTCAGCGGTTGGACGACATCCTTAACTTATGAGGTACTGAACAATTGGTATGAAGTAATATCCAATCAAAAATTTACAAATACCGCGAACGGTCATACGCAGGCTAATAAAATCAAAGAAATAATTGAGGGCTTGAAAAAAGATTATAATAACTATGTTATCAAGGATGGCATTGCTTCCGGATTCATTTATTTTGACAAGAACAATAAAATCAGACACATTATCCACCCTACGGATACAGAGACAAAAATAAAATACCGGCTGCTGCCAATCAATCGGGGAATCATTTCCGAATTGTTCACCAATGAACAAGCCAAGAGCCATTTGAAAATAGTCTATGATCATTTGTATTATGCTGACGGTGTGCGTTTGATGAACGAACCGGCACAGTATAATGGCGGAATTAACACTTATTTTATGAGAGCCGAAACCGCATCAAATTTCGGACGGGAAATCGGACTTCAATATGTTCATGCCCATATCCGATTTATCGAGGCGATGGCAAAGTTTGGAAGTCATGATCAAACAATGGATTTATTATTAAAAATTAATCCAATTCAAATTCAGAAAACAGTACCAAATGCTGATTTCAGACAAAGCAATACTTATTTTAGCAGTTCTGACGGCGATTTTAAAACAAGGTACGAAGCTCAGAATGAGTTTTATAAACTCCGTGCCGGAGAGATTAAGGTTAAAGCCGGTTGGAGAATTTATTCATCAGGTCCAGGCATATATGTGAATCAACTAATCACCAATGTTTTGGGAATTCGGTTTAATAATCAGGATTTAGTAATAGATCCTGTGCTACCTAAGAAATATGACGGATTATTTTTTGACTATGTCGTATACGGCAAAAAAGTTACTTTTATTTATCGGTTTAAAGGAGACAGCAGTACCATAAGTCAAATAGATATAAACAGAAAAGTTATCAGCTTTACCAGAATTGAAAATCCATATAGAGAGGGTGGTGTGCAATTAATCAAAGAAGAAGTTCTGCTTGCGTTAAAGGACTTGAATGAAATTGTCGTGACAATGTAATGTGGCAGCAAAAGCAATAGAAATCATAGGAAAAATGGGGGGTTATCATGAAATATTTAAAAAGAATCATTTCAATTATTTTGCTAATTATTTTATCTACATCCAATCTTCTGGCAGCATATGCAGATGCAAGCGAAATCGAAACACAAATATCCATTGAAGAGCAAAGTGAAACAAACGACATTTCAAACGAGACCGAAAAACAAATGTCCGATGAAGATGAAATTATAAATATGCTCTTCGAAAATTGTTATGATGTATTTACGCAGTATAGAAATGAAGTAGGCATATATCGGGACAGCATATTACTTTTTGACGGCACACCTTACCATCCATCATCGATAGCAGCAACAGGAATTGGTCTGATGTCATTAACAATAGCTGATAAAAAGAGCTGGAATGATAATGCACTGGAAGATGCAAGGCTTACCCTTAGAACAATGACAGGGCATACAGAAGGATTTAATCCGGATGTGTCACCTAACGGGTTTATTAGGCACTTTATCGATCTTGAAACGGGCGAACAAGCATGGGATTCTGAATATAGTACCATTGACACAGCAATTTTAGTTACAGGGGCTTTATTTGCTAAGAAATACTTTAATGATCCGGAATTAAGCATTTATGTAGATGAATTGTTCAATTCTATTGACTTTCAAGATGCGCTGGCCAGTTTGGACACAGGTGGAATGTATATGATTATGGATGCTGATGGTAAGGGCAATCCCAATGCTATTACACTTCCATATAATGAATACATAATTGTTGCCTGGCTTGCATACAATCAGCACATAGACGAGCCCGATAGTTTAGCAGTTAAAATGTGGAATAAATGGTTTAAAACACCTGAAAACATTCTGAAAAAGGATTATCAGGGAATTCCCCTCTTAACAGATAATGTCAATCGGTTTTTGCCATCGTTTACGTTGCTCTTTCCTTACTACATGGTCAATGTTTTTTCAAGTTCAGCAGATTACGAACAGTATATTGAGAATGCCTATATGGCTGATCAGCTTTGGAGCGCCAACACTGGAGGGCAAAGTTATGAATGGGGTAACGGCGCCGGAAATAATAAAAGCACCGGATACCATGCAGATGCAATAAATGATAATGAAGAGCTTACAGTATCTCCACACATAATTGCCGGATTTATACCAATTAATCCGAGCGGAAGAGATGACTTGCTCGCTTTGTATAAGAATAATAAAGGCGTCTATGCGCTTCCCAGTAACGATAAAGAAATACTATGGAGATATAGCCGGAAATATCCAGACTGGGAGTCTGATTCCATACAGGCGATTGACTATTCTACCTTTTTATTTGGGCTTGCTGCTCAAGATAAAGATTTAGGCATGAACTTTTTTAAAGACAACAATAATTTTTTCAAGGCACCGGATGGTAATGTGGATGAAAGAGGAAATAATGAAAATGATAAAAAAAGTGAGAAAGATAAAGAAAGCGAGAAAGGTAAAGAAAGTGAGAATGGTAAAAAAAGCGAAAACGATAAAAAGAGCGTAAGCAATAACGGGAAAGAAGATGACAACGCTGGAAAACACAAGACATCAAGTGTATCTGTCCAAACAGGAGACACAACAAACATAATGATTCCTATTACCTTATTACTGCTCTCTGCTTGTTTTGCAATTATTTTGTTTGGTCGCAAAAGGATAAGTCTATGTATATGTGAATTCAGAAGAAAAAATTGATTGGTATAATTCCATGTGCTGACTAATCCAAATATAACGATCAAAATACGAGTAAAAATACCAGCGAAAAAATGTACTTGCAAATTTGCTCTGTTTACAGTATAGTGGACATAGAAAAGGAACGCCGCCACAAGTGGTTGACCTGGTTAACAGTTACAATTCTTTGAATCGCCCCTGACTCGGTCAAAGTACAAGGGGCGTTTCTTTATGTATTAATGACTAACCTTAAAATCGAAATTCTTCATCGGCATCACCTCCAATCCATTTGGAAGGAGGTCAACGCACCCTGTACACGGTGTTCCTTGGAAATCATTCTACCATGGGGCAGGCATTTTCACAATGGTTT
>Ga0153949_1000031_pt1 | contig 63170 bp, 66 predicted proteins | sample TSNJ033MetaG_FD_104705 | JGI IMG/M metagenome (GOLD analysis project Ga0153949, IMG submission 104705) | Attine ant fungus gardens microbial communities from New Jersey, USA - TSNJ033 MetaG | ecosystem: Host-associated > Fungi > Mycelium > Unclassified | place: USA: New Jersey, Wharton State... | reverse complement strand
TGAAGAAAACAACTACAAAGACAATCCTTCTCAAACGGTTAAGGTAGATGAAGCAGACGGACATACAGAAGTTCAGGATAAGGAAATTACACCTGAAACAACGACTGTCACCGACAAATTCTTCTATGAAGGCTTGGTTAAAGGCGATACTTACACTGTTAAAATCACACAAGCTTATGACCATAACTTGAAAAAAGTAATTGATGTAGACGGTAGTTTGACCTTCAAAGCCGAAAATACTTCAGGGACTGTGGAAGTTCCTGTTAAAGTAGATGCGAAGAAATATGCAGGGCATAAGATTACCTTCTATGAGGACGCTTGGCATGGTGAAAAACCAAATGAAGAAGAGCCACCACTGATCTCTCATCACAACAAAGATGATGAAAAGGAAACTTTCACAGTGAAGAAACTAGAAACACCTAAGAAAGAAACACCAAAAACTCCAGATACACCAAAGAGTACTCTCCCTTCAACAGGTGAAGAAAAAGCTGTTTGGAGCTTAGTAGGTATTGGTGCAATCCTTGTAGCATTGGCAGTAGCTCGTCGTGATAAGATTAAAGCCTTCTTTAACAAAGATAATAAATAATAAATAATAAATAAGTTGTGTAATACATCTATTAAGAGTAAGGATAATTAATATGAAAGATAAAATATTTAAAATAATATATACCTTTTGCTTAACAATAGCCTTTATAGGAGTAACGTGTATGTTTTTCGGTATCGTTTATGATTTGTGGGGTCTAACAGATTGGGGTGTCCTAATTGTTGCGATAAGCATGGCTTTCTTATTTGGCATCACTCTCGTTGCTATGTGGATGTATTAAAATAATGACTGCGAGAAGCGGTGAAGTGGTGGGAGGGGGAATAAAAATATGGAGGTAATCAGTGAGAATATATGAACTTGCAAGACAAGTAGATAAGAAGTCTTCGGAAATATTGAAACTTGCACAAAGTTTAGGATTTGAAGTAAAAACAGCTTCAAGTAGTGTTACAAATGAGGAAGCAAAGGTAATTTTAAAGGAGTTAGAACCTGATACGATGCCTGCCTTACAGAATGAAGTGTTGGAAAAAGAAGAACAAATAACTGTCGAACATTCTAATGAGACAGTTTTTTTTGATCCTAAAACTGAGTATGAAGCTCCTCGAAAGAAGAAAAAATTCTTTGGGGGGAAGAAAGAAAAAAATAAAGGAACAAAATTACAATCGCAAAATTACAGTCGTCCTGCTCTTCCAAAACCACACTCTCAAAAAGGGGCAAGGATTTTTCTTGCGGGCTTGGCAAGCGTGACACTTCTTGTTGGTATAGGGGCAAGTTTTGCCTATTCTAATGCGAGAACATCTGTTCAAAAGGAAAGTCAAGCTTTACTTCAAGAAGGCAAGGCTTCTATTGAGACTATGTCTGATTTGAGTCGTCAAGGAGACTATAAGGCACAACTCTTTTGTGAGGATTTTGCCAGTCGCTATCTGAATTTCTCTTCAAATCCTGACACTCAAGTGAAAGAAAATGAAGCTTTGCAAGCTTATTATGGACAAAGTTTAGCCATTGCCTCTCAGGGAATGAAGCGTAATCCAAGTCAATTAAATGATATTCGACTCTTGTCTATTACAAAAGACCAAGCAAAATTTTTGGTTAATGTAACTACAGAGGAAGTTAAGACCATCCCTGCTAAGGGAAAAACTCCTGCTAAAAAAGAAGTGCAGAAAAAAACATTTCAAAAAGCATTTAACGTACCTTATGGAGAAAAAAATGGGAAATACTATGTTTCTTCATTTCCTACTTTAGAAGATACATCAAAACTTTTTGCTGGTAAGGAAGCACCAAAGGTAGACTTTACAGCTTCGAGTACAGTTTCAAGTGAAGAAGAAAAAAAATTGAATACTTTTGTAAAAAGTGTTCTTGTTGCTAAGAGTACAAATCAGAATGATTTAAACCTATTGGCCAGCGGTTTGAACCTTTCAACAGGTGAGAACTTTAAGTCTATTGATTATAGTTATTACAGTAAAATCTCTGATAATACCTATAAAGCTGTTATACAGGCTAGTTTTGCAAGTGGTCTAGGTGTTGTTCCTGAAAATCTTACGTTTACGATTGAGCAAACAGGACAAACCTATTTTGCAAAAGATTTTTCAAACGTAATCCAAGCCAAGGACTTGGGAAAGTAAAAAATAAAGAAAGTATAAAAAGGTAAAAATATGGGATTATTTACAGCAGTATGGGGCGCCGTTTCTGGTGCAGTTGTTACACTTATCATCTTTAAGATTATTCAAAACTATCTTAAAGGGAAAACAATGGCGATTGTTGGGGTTATTGCAGGAGGAGTCGCTTTATGGCTCTTTGCAACTTTTCCAACAGAAATGTTAGACCTCTTTGCAGGGCTATTCAAGACTATTGCAGATTGGCTTGTGGCACAGTTTAAACTCTAGGAGGAAAGTAGTATGGAAGACAAACACTTATATGCGCCTAAAAAGGCATTGGAAGAGCCTCTTCGTTTTCAAAAACTTACAGAAGGGATTATCTTAAGCCGTTCTTATAAGTTTGCAACATTTGGTTATGGAGTGATCGCACTTTTCTTTGTGTGGTTTGGATTATTTAATTGGCTACCTCTTCCCCTCAATTTAAGAGTACCGTGGGCTCTCCTTGCAAGTTATGGCATTGGTCTTGTCTTTTCAAACTATCATCCAGACGGCAAGCCTTTTCCTCGTTACTTATGGGAAGCACTTGTTAATTTTGCTATTTATGGTAGGAGAGGGGGATGGTATAAAGGTGTATTTATTCCGAAGAGTAAGAAAGGAAAAGGTGAAGAAAAATGAGTAGAAAATATAGCGGGATTATCGCTTATCATAAAAATATGGTCTTAAAAGAAAATGGTAATGTGTATGCTATTTTTGAAGTGCCATCTATCGTGTTGTCTCGAACAGATGATCAAGCCAAAGAAAATGCAAAGTCGATCTTTGAGTCAACACTTGAAGAGACTGTTGCTTACCAAGCAGGACAACTTTTAGACATTCCTATGACTTTGGAAGTTTTTAAGATGTACCAAAACTTGGCAGAAGATTTATCCGAGGACACACAAGAGATGGCATTTATGGTCATGAATGAGTCTCTTGATAAGTTAGAACGAGAAATTGGAGATGTGGAAGAACTGCGTCACTTTTTGGTCTTTCCTTTGCGTAATTTACATATTTCCACAAATCTTTCTAAAACTATAAAAAGTGCAGTTGATTTTTATGGTCAGGCTGTACTTGGAGCTATGGGTCAAGATTATTATTCCGAAGATTGGTTTTTGGAATTTGAAGAAATGAATGAGACTCTGGAGAATATCCTTATGCCTTTTGACGCTAAGCCTCTTACGATGAAACAAAGTATTTATGTTACACGTTGGCAAGCGATCAAAGGACTCCCTCATATTAAGGAACATGAGATTAACTTGCTTCTCAATTCTGTAAGTAATTTGGAGGAAGTCAAAGTGGAGTATTTTTCAGATGGTGTGTATACTTTGGAAAATCAATATGGAAAAACTTATAATAAAGCACTTCCCGTTTCTTATAATCCGAATAATGTGAGCTACTTTCACTTAGCAGAACATTTAGATACGCTTCCGTTTATGGTTTCGAAAACGGCTTTATGGCACTATTCTTCAAAACGTGGATGGTTTTCTGTGTTAAATCGTGCAGTACGCTCACGTACAACTTTGAAAAACAGTCAAGATGAAGCCTTTGAAAAAGACTCGGTACAAGAGAGTGATGTGGCGACTTCTATTGCTATTCAGGAGGATACAATAAGACGAAATCAGGCAGGAGAAACTTATCTTGATTATTTACTGGTATTGGATATTACTGCTGGTTCAAAGGAAGAATTGGAGTGGAAACAAGACGCTCTTATGCGGACGACAAAAGAAGTAGGTGTACAACTCTCACCTGCTACAGCAGACCAACCATATTTGTATCATAAGATGCGAATTGGAGAGGAATTGACAAGTAAGGATAAAAACTGGATACAACCTATGTCTTTAAAAGCCTTTGCGGAAAATTTATTCTTTGTTTCTTCTAAGATAGGTTTTGATGTGGGATTTTATATGGGAAGAATTGATAATGGTAGTCATAATTATAATGGTGATTTTAACCGTGCATTGAATAGCTCGAATAAGCCTTTCTTTTTGAATGTATTTGCTTTAAATGAGCGTATTGAAGGAAAAGTAACGGATAATCCTACTCTTTCTACGACAGGAGAAACTGGGTCAGGGAAGTCTTTTTTTAATAAGTTGTGCTTTACTTATATGTCTCTGATGAAGTCAAAAATGCTTTATATTGATCCAAAAGATGAAATGAAGCCTCAATATCGTCTTGTTTATGAACAATATAAAAAAGCTTCACAGCCTCCCATGGGCGCAAGTAAAGAAGAACTTGCTTCATGGGAGCGTAAGCAAATTGTTATGCGCTATATTGAAAAAATTGATTTTATTTCTCTCAATGCAAGTCACGAAGAGAATAAGGGAGCGCTTGATCCTATTGTCTTTTTAAAAGGTGATGACGCTATCGAGCTTTCAAAAACCTTAATTGCTCACGTGCTTCCAAATAATTATAAGAAAATAGAATTTGATACAGCACTTCCGGATTACTTGGATATATTCTTAGAAAAACGAGCAAAGGGTGAGAAAGTAGGTTTACTATCAGTTTTTGAAGCTATGAGTAAAGATAAGGATAAGACAGTTTCTAATGTAGCAAAATATTTCCTTAAAAATGGAAGTCGCTCAACGTTGTCACTTGTATTTTCGTATGGTGAAAATAAGGCTATTTCTTTAGACAGTCGAATTACCGTACTTGGGGTACAAGGTTTAACACTCCCTAAAGATACAAAATCTATGAGTGAGTCAGAGAAGAATTCAATGGCAGTAATGTATGCTTTGGGTTATTTCTGTTCATGGTTTGGTAAACGTAATCGTCATGAAAAAACGGCAACTATTTTTGATGAGGCATGGTTCTTGGAAGGGTCTGAGATTGGGGCAAGTATTTTGAAAGAAAAACGGCGTACAGGACGTTCTTATGATGATTTTACTTTACAAGCCAGTCAATCGGTAAAGGATAAAGATGAGTCAGATGATGAAACAAGTTTTGGTATGCTTGCTTGTTTTAAAGAACCCAATGAAATTGAAGCGATCTTAAAATTACTAAAAGTACCGGTTAGTAAAAAATCGAAAGACTGGATCACTTCAATGTCGAAAGGTCAAGCGATTATCAAAGATCCTTTTGGGCGTATTGCCCGTGTAACTATTGATGGTGTCGTACCTGAGATGTGTGTACTCTTTGATACAAAAGATGATACTTTAAAATCTGCGAGGAATTTGGAGGTGGCGTGATGAAAAAACTTTTATATCTGGGAGTTCTTTTTGCTTGTGTTTTTAGTTTTGGAGAACTTGCTTATGCGGATAATAGTCTTCCTTACGAGCCTCCTACTATGGAAGACACGAGTGGGAATGAAATTCAAACACCTGATGTTGGAAATAATATTAATGAGACAGGAAAAGTAGATACAGAATATAGTTCAAAAACTTCTCACAAAGTGGGTGATAAAGACCCTCTTTATATGTATACTTCATATCTTGACACTGATAATCCCTTGAAAGCTGTTATTAATAGCGGGGTGCAAGGTGTTTTTTATTTTGCAAAGCTTATTTATCAAATGACAGATTGGGTAAGTGGACAGCTTGATAAATTTGATGTTGTAAACACATATGCGGATAATGTCTTTAATAATGGTAAGAAAATTTATTTGAACTTCTTTAAGGCAAATAATCCGTTACTTTATCTTATTGCTTTGGGTATTTTATGGCTTTTAACTAAATCCTATATGAAGGGGAACTTACCTCAAACAATAGGAACAATTGCGTTGATTTTTATGTTTAATATTGGTTATTTCACATTAGGAAGCAAGGCTTTAAAGGAAGTCAATACTCAATCTACAAATATTGTGACGCACCTAGTGAGTAAGATTGATATTACAGGAAAACCTAATCAAAATAACCCTGCTCAAGACGAAATTTTTAATGCAATGGTTGTTGAGCCTTTTAAGTCAATGAATTTTGAAAAAAAGGAACAATATGGAACAAATAATAAAAATATTAATGCGCTTCTTAATAGTGATAATGACTCAAGCGAGGTAGCGAAAATCCGTAAGGAAAGTGGTTCAGAAAATCTTACAGGAAACCTATTTGGTACTAAGTTTACTGTTGCTTTGGGTGCAGTAGTGAATAATCTCGTATACTCTTTTGTTATTTTAGCATTCAAGGTTGCAGTGGTATTTGTGAAGACACTGTTACTTATCTTATTCACAATAGCACCATTTGTCGCTTTCCTATCATTCTTTGAGATTTGTCAAATGGCAATGAAGAATTTAGTTGGAAAAACTGTAGTTCTTGCAGTGGCAGGTACTGTTTTGGGGGGAGGAGTAACCCTTTTTATTACTCTTGACAGTATTATAGGAGACGCTTTAGGGGCGAAGGGGGCAAATCCGCTATTTCTTGCAGTAGCTAAGATATTTATTTATTACTTACTCTGGAAGAATAAGGGATTAATTGCTTCAATTTTCCATGCGAATATTTCAAAGCTTGGTGATAATAGGGTTGTACAGGGGATGAATCGTGCTTTTGGTCAAGCTAAACAGAAAGCTCTAGCACCTGTTCAACAGCTTGCTTTTGCAGGAGGTTATGCGACAAGTCAAGGTTTAAAAACGCTTGATAGAAAAGTAGGACGCTCTGCACTTCGTAATCATGGGAATCGAAAACGTTTAGGTAAATATAAAAATAACCTGAATACCATGAATGATTCTACCAAGGATAAAAAAGAGCGCAAGAAAGCAGAAAAAGGAAAGAAACGTTTTGAAAAACGCTTGAAGAAAAATGAGAAGAAAGAAGAAAATCCTTATTTGTCTAAAAATAAGAAAAATAAATTGGAACTTGAAAAAGAGGTAAATGCACCAGTTTTAGACGCTAAAGAGTCTAATCCACAAACTAAAGATGGCCAAGAATTGAAGCAACTTCGGGAACAAGCAGAGGAGAGGAAATTTTCTAAAGAAAGTATTGAAAAACAAAACTTTAAAGGTGAAGAAGATTTAGAAGAAGTATCTCATGGAGAACGTTTTGAAACTAAACCAGAGAAAGTAAATCTTGCGTCTAAAGGGCAAGAAGGTCAAGAAAAAACTGATCGTTTTGTTTATGAAGAGGAAATTCAAAATAAAGATAAAGGGGTAGAAATTGAACCAGTTTCTCAGAATAAAGCGGAAACACCTCAAAAGCTGAAAACGAAAAAGGAGAAAAAGGAGAAAAAGATTGAAAAAATGAGTGATCGCAGTGCTAAAAATAAGTTAACACAGGAGTTTCAACCTAATCCTATTTTGCAAAAACCTAGTCGTAATCCTTTTGAGGAGGAATAATTTATGCGAAAAACAAAGAGTAAAATGAAAAGAAAAGTTGTTGGAGGAATTCTTTCTTTTAGTTTGCCTTTGCTCTTTTCTTTTCTTCTCCTTCTGTTTTTCTGCTTTATACTCGTAGGTGGTGTTATTACGCAAACACAAGATACCAAGAGCGATATTGATTTGAATAATCCTCAGGGAGGCGTTGCAAAAGTAGTTTGGGATAGAGTTCTTAAAGAAGGTGGAACAAAGGAAGGGGCAGCTTCTTTGCTTGGGAATATGCAAGAAGAGTCAGGCATTGATCCTACACGTATACAAAGTGACCGTGCTTATGATGAAAAATTGGCTTTAGATACAAGTGTTGGTGGTTATGCGTTTGGTATCTACCAAGTGGATTTGGGAAGGCGGGTTAATATGCTTAAGTTTGCCAAGGAGAAAGGCAAGAAGTGGCAAGATTTAGAACTTCAATTAGAGTTTTTGTTTAATCATGATGGATCTGACTCTGCTTTGATTAAGGAACTTATTAAGAGTAAAGATATAAATGAAACAACAGAAAATATCCGTGCGAGATGGGAACGTGGAGGTGTTGGTACAACAGCAAAGCGTCAAGAGCATGCCAAATACTGGTATGATTTTATGACTTCCACTGGTGGTAGTGGTGGAGGGTCAAGTGCAGGAGCAACAGTACCATCAGGCTTCTCTGCGACAAAACCTTATCCTAATATTGGAGCTTATCCAAGAGAGAGCTCTTATCCTTGGGGACAATGTACATGGTATACCTATTATCGTGCCCAGCAATTAGGTATAAGTTTTAGTCCAGGGCAAGCAGGATCAGATACTACATATGGTCATGTTGCTTTTGTAGAGCAAGTGAGAAGTGATGGTTCAATTTTGATTTCAGAGAGTAATGTAGCAGGACTTGGTGTTCTTGATTACCGCTCTTTCAGCAAAGCAGAAGCAAGTCAGTTTCATTATGTTATTGGAAAATAAAGGAGGAATAAAATGAACAGAATAAGAGATGAGTCAAAAGCTCATTTTTATTGCAAATAATAAGAATAAAGACTTGTCATAAGGCAGGTCTTTTCATATTGGGGGAATCAAGAAAAGAAGAACAAGTTGCTTATGAAGCTATTAAACGTGTAGAGAGGCTTCTCACACAAGCAAAACATGAGGTAGAACAATTATGAACGAAAAAAATTTATCAGAATTTATTGAACTTGCAACATCTGGACAGAAAGAAGTTCAGGGTTTTTCAGGTTACGTAAAAATTATGAATGTTAGCTATTATAAGCATTTGATATTTCGCTGTGTTAGTGTTAATGATAGCAGGACTATTTATAGATGTGAAAATCATACCGTGATTATCCGTTATAAAAATATAGGTAGCGAAGATTTCGCTAGATATACTAGTTTCGTAGCAGAGTATATAGCACCAGTAACTGAACTTGTCGAACGTTCTGGATATTAGAAACTATGGATTTAACAAAACTTCGTAATCAAGTGAAAAATGTGGAGAGCCAATGGAATATGAAATATATGGCTTTTGACAAACGGTTAAGAGAAATTGAACAGGAATTATCTTTACCACCTTATGCCAGACTATCTGATGTCATTCAATGGTGCGAAAAATTGATTGCTTATGAACAAAAAATTGAACTTATGCGCCAGTCTACAATAACATTATCAAATGAAGCATGGGGGAAATTAGAACAAAACATATACGATTATCAAAGTAAAGATGATAGAGCAATCACTATTATGTCTGAGTTTGTGAGTTTTTTAGTGACTTTAGATAAAAGATATAGTCAACGTTTGGAAGCATTTTTAAATTTCTTAGATAATTGTGTTCGCTATGTGAGAGGTTATGCGGAGGATTTAGAAAAAAATGGTCTTTCGATAAACTCTACATTACAGAAAGCTAGGCAATTAGGTTCTATGCATTGGATTAATGGAAAGTCTTATCAATTAAAATAAGGAGGGGAAAGTTTTAAAACAAGAATTATAAGTAATTAAAATAAAATCGGTGAATATTAAGGGTGGGAGAAATCTTGCTCTTATTTTTTTATAGAAAGAGATGGAAATATGGAGAGAGCTTGGTATAAGGACTTAAGAACAAAGAAAGAATTAGGTGATTTTTTAAAAGTATCAGATAGAACAATAACACGGCATATTAAGGAAATGAAAGCAAGTTCAGTATTTAGTATCTACGTACATGAATTTTCAGGGAAAAATGTTCGAGTTGAATTTTTAGGTTATTGTAAATTTTTAGAAGATAAAGAAAAGGAACGCAAGAAAATGTTATAATTACTTTATGCACTTTTCTTGCTTGGAAACAAGGAGGAAACAATGTTTTACAAAAAATTACCGAATGGGAAATATCGTTATTTTGAGAAGTATTTTGATGAAAGCCAAAATAAATGGCGACAAGTTACAATCACAATGAACTCAAAAAGTCGAGCTTCTCAATCTGAAGCAAGGAACGTTTTATCTCAAAAGATAGAACGACTTCAAAAAAATATAAAACAGCCAAAGGTTAAGCCGACAGTTCAAGAAGTGTATGATGAGTGGAGACTTATCCGAGATGAAGAACTTAAAGCGTCATCAATGTTTGTAGAGCAAACATCTTTTAGTAAATTTTTACAAGAGTTTGGTAGTAAGAATATTGAGAAAGTCACAGCTCAACAAGTTCAGAGATTTATTCTAGGTATGAATTTAGCACCTTCAACAAGGCGCTTGAGAAAATGTTATTATAATTTGTTGTTTAACTATGCTAAAACTGTAGGATATATTGAGAGTAATCCAATGGATAAGGTTGTTCTCCCCAAAGCGAAAATAACTCAAGAGCAAATTCAATTAAAAAGAAATAAGTTTTTAGATCGTGTTCAAATAAGAGAGGTTCTCGACTATTTGTTTGAGGGTAAATGGCATTATAGGAAAGCTTTGATATATGAATTTTTATTTTTAACAGGTCTTAGAGTAGGTGAGTTACTCGCTTTGCAATGGGAAGATTTTGATTTTGAAAATTCCTTAATTAATATTAGACATACATTGAATGCTGAGGGTGTTCCTGAACATGAACGCCATCTTCAATCTCCAAAAACTATTCATTCATACAGGACTGTTATTCTGAATGAGAGGTCTGTGGAGATTATTAATTTTTTCAAGGAAAATTGTAAGGATAAGCAGTTCATTTTCGTTGGTAATGAGGGACAAACTTATGGGCGAGGGGTACTGAGGCATATTTTTAAACAAACTTGCTTGAAGATATTAGGAGAAGGAGAATATACTCTCCATATGCTTCGGCATTCTCATATATCACTTTTGGTAGAAATGAATGTACCGACTAAGTTAATTATGGAACGTGTGGGTCATTCAGATGAAAAAATGATAATGCAGGTTTATAGCCATACTACACAAAAAATGGAAGAAGATTTTTCTTTAAAACTGAATAGCCTAACTTTTTAAAACGCTAACCAAGAACTAACCAAAAACTAACCAAGAAAAAGGCAAACACTGTCTTATATTGTCTATCATGATAAGAAGTGAAAAGCTGAAACGCTAGTTATATCAAGGGATTTGTCACTTATTGTCTATCTTATTCTTGAATAAAGAATTAAGAAATGATAAACTGGTATTATAGGTAGTGTTGGGGGAGTGGTGGAATGGCAGACACGCATGCTTCAGGTGCATGTGCTCGTAAGGGCGTGGGGGTTCAAATCCCCTCTCCCCCATAACCAGTTACAATCTCGCTTAGGCGGGATTTTTTATTTAAGAGGTGAATATATGGCAAGAAGATTGACAAAAGAAGAGCTGCAGGAGCGCATAGATGAAAATCCCCTCCGTGCGCTAGCAAATATAGGAGAGGAAGTGGGCTTAACGCGTGTCGGGATTGAAAAATTGCTGAAAAGCTATAAGTTAGAAGATTATCGCAATCAAAAGATTAAAGCTTTACGTCGGACAGCAGCAAGGCAAAGAAGATTGAACATATAAAGGAGAAATCATGGCAAAAATCGGATTTATCGGTACGGGAGTAATGGGCGCAGCAATGGCAGGTCATCTACTTGATGCAGGCAATGAACTGTTCGTCTATAATAGAACAAAAGCAAAAACAGACGCTTTAGTGGCACGTGGCGCAACTTACTGCGCGACGCCACAAGAAATTGCAGAAGCAACGGATATCGTTTTTTCTATTGTAGGCTATCCCAAAGATGTTCGCGAAATTTACTTTGGCGAAAAAGGTGTATTTAAGGCGGATGTACAAGGTGCATTTTTGGTAGATATGACAACATCAGAGCCGGCTTTGGCACAAGAGATTTATCAGGCTGCAAAAGAAGCGGGAGCTTCAGCTTTAGATGCTCCAGTATCGGGAGGTGACATTGGGGCGCAGAATGCAAGCTTAACAATTATGGTAGGTGGTGAGGAAGAAGCCTATGAACATCTCTTGCCTTACTTTGAAACTATCGGCAAAACGATTACACGGCAAGGTGCAGCAGGAGCGGGTCAGCATACCAAAATGGCCAACCAAATTGCTATTGCAGGAACGATGACCGCAATGACAGAGCTAATGGTTTATGCAGATAAAGCGGGGTTAGATGTGGAAAAAGTTCTTCAAACAGTAGGAGGCGGATCGGCAGCCACTTGGTCAATGACCAATTATGCACCGCGTATTTTACGTGAGGACTTTAGTGCGGGTTTCTTCGTTAAACATTTTATTAAAGATTTAGGTATCGCTTTAGCTGAGGCTGAAAAAATGGGGATTGAACTTCCTGCCACAGCAGGAGCGAAAAAGCTTTATGATCGCTTAGCAGAAGAAGGTTATGAAAATGATGGTACACAAGCGCTGATTAAACTTTGGTGGCCAGAAGGCGTGAGACCAAACAAATAAAAAAAATAGACCAGATGGTCTATTTTTTTTATTTGAAAATTTACATTTCCTCAGGTGCTTCAACACCAAGTAAGCGCAATGCTTCTTTTAAGACAAGTGAAGTCGCATTCGCAAGTGCTAAACGCGCTTGAAGTCCTTCGTTGTCCTCAAGGATACGTACATGTGCATAATATTTGTTAAAGGCTTGGGCCAATGAAATTGAGTATTTCGCAATAATAGAAGGCTCATATTTGTCGGCGGCACGTTTAACGACATTACCAAAGTCTTGGAGTAATTTCACAATTTCCCAAGCTTCAGCTGGTGTTTCTTCAACATTGACAGGTTGAGGTACATAGTTTGCTTTACGTAAGATGGAACGGATACGCGCATATGCATATTGGACGTAAGGGCCCGTCTCACCTTCAAATGAAACCATCTCTTCAAGGTTGAAGTCGTAACCATTGTTACGGTCAGTTTTTAAGTCATAAAACTTCACAGCGCCAACCCCAACTTGTTGTGCGACACGTTCTTTGTTTGGCAAGTCAGGATTTTTATCATTGATTTGTTTCAGAGCACGTTCTACCGCTTCGTCAAGTGTCGTTTCTAACTTAACAACGTGACCTTTACGTGTGGAGAATTTTTTCCCGCCTTGGGTTACCATACCGAAGGAAACGTGTGTCATATTGTCTGACCAGTCATAACCGGCTTCCTTGAGCACTGCCTTCAATTGTTTGAAGTGATTTTGTTGCTCGCCCCCCACAACATAAAGTGATTTTACAAAATCAAAAGTTGCTTTACGGTACATTGCTGTTGCCAAGTCACGTGTGATGTATAATGTTGCACCGTCAGTTTTCTTAATCAAGGCTGGATTAAGGTTGTATTTTTCGAGGTCTACAACCATAGCACCTTTAGACTCGTGCATTAAGCCTTTAGATTCTAAGTCTTCAACAACGGCATCCATCTTATCAGAATAGAAAGATTCACCTGTAAAGTGATCAAACTCAATGCCTAATTTGCCGTAAATACGGTTAAATTCAATCAAGCTGACATCAGAGAACCATTTCCAGATGCGAAGTGCTTCTTCATCGCCTTGTTCCATCTTAAGGAACCAAGCACGACCTTCTTCGTCTACTGCAGGGTCTTCTTTAGCTTCAGCATTGATTTGCACATAGAGTTTCAATAACTCATCGATTGGATTAGCAGTGATTGTCGCTTCATCACCATATTTTTTATAAGCAGTGATCAAGAGACCAAACTGTTTACCCCAATCCCCCAAGTGATTGATTTTGATTGTATTGTAACCAATCTTTTCGTAAATTTTTGAAAGGGAGTCTCCGATAACCGTTGAGCGCAAATGACCAATAGAAAAAGGCTTGGCAATATTTGGAGCTGACATGTCAATAGGAACATTAGCACCATGACCGATATTTTGGTCGCCATAGTCTTCTTTTTCAGTGTTAACTTCGTTGATAACTGCTGTGGCAACAGCTTTTTTGTCAAGGAAGAAATTCACGTAAGGACCAGTAGCAACTACTTTATCAAAGCCAGTAGCATCAATGTTCTCAGCGATTTCACCAGCGATGATTTGTGGGGCTTTGCGCAAAGTCTTGGCTAAACTGAAAGCTGGAAATGCGATATCGCCCATTTCTGATGATTTTGGTTTTTCAAGCAAATTTTCGATTTGTTCGAGTTCAAGCGCACCATCGAGTACGGCGAACAAAGATTTTGCTGCTAATAGTTTTTCATTCATGGAATAATTATACCATAATAGAAATAAAAAAGTATAGTGCATATTGCGTTAAATTTTAAGCTTTATGAGTGAAGTGAGCCAAATAACTTATAGGATAAAGAGCTTTCTTTTTCATAGCTGTCTTTTTGTGTAATGTCTTGAATTTAAGGGTTGAAAAAATAACAAATGACTTATTTTGTATTTTTATACATTTTTAAAAAGAAGATGAAAGGGTTGAAGCAAGGGAGTAGACTCTTTATTCATTGGTATTATGAGGACGGGTGCATATATTTTTATCCTAGGAGGTAAAATATGTATAAATAATAACTTAAAATAAAGACAAATGTAGCTTTATTCCTATATTTTGTTAAGTATTTTTATGCTATAATGAGACTATGAAAAGAGAAGAACGATTAAATTTAATTAAACAAATTATCTCTGAAAATAAGATTGCGACACAGGAAGAGCTTCAAAGTGTTCTAGAATCTAGAGGGGTAAAGATTACACAGGCGAGTCTGTCACGTGATATTCGTGAGTTGCATATTATTAAAAAGCGTGAAGACGGCAAGAGCTTTTATGTTTTTTTGACAGAGCTTAATTCGCCGTCACAATCTCTGCTGCAGCAATATTTGACGAACTTTGTACTGAAAGTGGATGTTGCCAGTGTTAATGTAGTTGTACACACGCACCTGGGTGAGGCAGATCTTTTGGCGAATGCTTTTGATGATGAGCAACGACCAGAAATTTTAGGAACTTTGGCTGGTGCAGATACTTTATTGCTCATTTGTAAGGATGAAGCGGCAGCAGAACGATTAGCCTTGGAGATTGAAGATGCCTTATAATGCAAGTAAAGAAAAATTGATTGCACGTATTCTTGATTTGGATTATGTGAAGTCTTTTCAAAAAGCAGAAAACGCCTTACAGGAAGAAAAAGAGTTGTTTGAGCAACAAAGTAAAATGAAGGAGTTGCAAAAGGAAGCTGTTCTCTATCAAAAAATAGGCAAAATGCAGGCCTTTAAAGAGACATCCAATGCAGCCCAAAGGATACACAAGTCTTTAAAAAACGATCCCTTAGTTGAGGATTATCTTTTAAAAATGCAACCAGTTGATGCTCTTTTGAATCATGTGACCGGTGAAATTGAAAGTAAAGTTAATGAAGCCTTGGGACATTAGGCTATTGGGAGAAGGACCTCGTGTCCTTTTTGTTTTACCTCCAAGCTTGAGCTGGCTTTTTGTATGTTATAATAGAAGCAAACAATTTTCAAAAGAAAGAAGAATTATATGTCTGAAAAAATTTCACCAGGAATGCAGCAATATCTTGATATCAAAGCTGATTATCCGGATGCTTTCTTGCTCTTTCGCATGGGAGATTTTTACGAGCTTTTTTATGAAGATGCAGTAAATGCAGCACAAATTTTAGAATTATCTCTGACTTCGCGCAATAAGAATGCAGAAAATCCGATTCCGATGGCAGGCGTTCCTCACCATTCAGCAGATCAATATATCGAGCAGCTTGTGAATTTAGGCCATAAGGTTGCCGTGGCAGAGCAAATGGAAGACCCTAAAACGGCTGTCGGTATCGTCAAACGCGCGGTTACACAAGTTATTACACCAGGTACAGCTGTAGATGTGGGTTTAACAACTGAGAATAACTTTTTAGTGGCCTTGGATAAAGCTTCTGAAACATTTTCCCTGGCTTATATGGATCTATCGACAGGCGAATTTAAAGCCACTCAATTCTCCGACTTTTCAGCAGCCCTAAGTGAGATATCCTCCCTAAAGGCACGTGAGATTGTTGTGGGTTATGAGCTATCAGACGATGACAGACAAGTCTTTGAAAAGCAACTGAATGTGATGGTCTCAGAGCAGTATGATTATGAAGACATTGCTTCCACACTTTCTCCCTTAGAAAATCAAGTGGCTTCAAAACTCTTGGCCTACATTAACCGTACTCAATTAAGGGATTTGAGCCACTTACAGGAAGTCGAACACTATGAAATAAAAGACTTTCTGCAAATGGACTTTGCAACGAAATCTTCTCTGGAGTTAACCGCCAATAAACGAGAAGGAAAAAAGCATGGGACTCTTTATTGGTTGCTTGATGAAACCAAAACAGCTATGGGGACACGTTTACTCCGAAGTTGGGTCGACCGCCCGTTGATTTCTGCTGACGCCATCAATAAACGTGCGGATGTTGTACAACTTTTCGTGGACAATTTCTTTGAACGTGCCGATTTGATTGAGGCTCTCAAAGGTGTTTATGACCTTGAACGCCTAGCTTCCCGAGTGTCCTTCGGTAAAGTTCTTCCCGTGGATTATTTGCAGTTGGAAAATTCCTTGTCGAATGTCCCGGGCATTAAAAATGTTTTACTGACCATGAACAATCCAGTTCTGGAACCCCTCATTTCTCAACTGGATGAAATTCCAGAACTTATCGCCTTAATACGTCAGGCAATTGATGAATCAGCGCAACGTGTCATTACTGAAGGGGGCGTCATTAAGTCAGGTTATAATGCGCAACTGGACAAGTATCGCGAAGCTTTAACAAACGGTACTTCATGGATAGCAGAATTGGAAGCGAAAGAAAAAGCCAACACAGGAATCTCGACATTAAGAATTGATTTCAACCGCAAAGACGGTTATTATTTCCATATTACGCAAAGTCAGCTTGGCAGTGTTCCTGACCATTTTTATCGTAAGGCAACCTTGAAAAATTCAGAGCGCTTTGGTTCAAAAGAGTTGGCTGAAATCGAAGAAATTATGCTTGAAGCGCGTGAAAAATCAAGTGTTTTAGAATATGATCTTTTTGCGCAGGTACGTACAGAGACTGAACAATATATCTCGCGCCTGCAAAAATTAGCAAAAGCAATTGCCAGTATCGACTGTTTGCAAAGCTTAGCGACCGTTGCGGAAAAATACCAGTATACTCGTCCCATTTTTACCCCAGAGCGAAAGGTAAATATTGTAAAAGGGCGTCATCCTGTGGTGGAGAGTGTTCTTGGCGCTCAAGAATATGTACCCAATGACATTAAGTTGCCAAATCAAACCGCAATTCAGCTCATCACTGGGCCAAATATGTCTGGTAAATCAACCTACATGCGTCAATTTGCGATGATTGTCATTATGGCACAGATCGGCTCTTTCGTACCAGCTGAGCTTGCTGAACTTCCGATATTTGATGCGATTTTTACGCGTATTGGTGCAAGTGATAACTTAATCTCAGGAGAGTCGACCTTTATGGTTGAAATGATGGAAGCCAACCATGCTATCCAACATGCTACGCCGCATTCTTTAATTATTTTTGATGAACTTGGACGAGGCACTGCAACTTATGACGGAATGGCTTTGGCGCAGTCGATTATTGAGTATATTCATGATAATATTCATGCTAAAACACTCTTTGCGACACATTACCATGAGTTGACGGAGTTGGCAGACAGTCTTGAGGAGTTAGAAAATGTGCATGTTGCAACCTTGGAAAAAGGTGGTGATGTGACTTTCTTGCATAAGATTACGGAAGGTCCAGCAGATAAATCCTATGGTATTCATGTGGCTAAAATTGCAGGACTGCCAACAAAATTACTTGAACGTGCCGATATTATTCTGCAAAAGTTGGAGAATAAGCCTGTGATGAGTAAAGCACCCGTAGTTGAAAAAGAGCAATTGAGCCTTTTCACTTTTGAAGATAACTATCAAGAGTTGATTGAGAGATTAAAAGAAACGAATGTCGATAATATGACAGCACGCGAAGCTTTGAACTTTTTATGGGATCTCAAAGACAAGCTGTAAGATTTGGTTTTTAATGGCAAAATTGTTAGAATAAAGTAAATAAAGAAGCGTTAAAAGGAGAGTATATGGCGGAAGATAAAGATAAAATCCTCGAAACACCTGAGGTCCCCGAAGTTGAAGCTGTTGAAGCTATAGTAGAAGAGGGTGTTGACACAGCTCCTGAAGTGACAGAGGAAGAAATTCTTGTTGTGTCAGAGACAGATAAACCTTCTCCTGCTGATGAGCCAGTGGAAAGTGGAGAGACTATTACAGAACAAGAAGTTGAAGCACCTGTTGCAGAATTAAAAGATGATTTTATTACTGACAAAGAAGCAACTGAAGAACCTAAAGTTTCTCAGTATAATTATGCAGATGAGCCATTTTTGGCAGACAACCGTGTCAAATCAGGAATAACTCCAAAATGGAACTGGGGCGCAATGGCGATGCCTGTCTTCTTTGGTGTAGCGAACCGCTCTTACCTAGGTTTGCTCAGTTTACTTGTGGTTATTCCTTGGCTTGGCTGGATTTTTGGTATTGTTTGGGCTATTGTTTTCGGTCTCAATGGAGAACGTTGGGCGCTACAAAATCCAGACAATCGCTACCGTGATGAAGAAGAGTTTCGTAAGGTTATGGACGGTTGGAACCGTGCCGGTTTAGTCGCCTTTATCATTGGTGCAGTAGTTACCGTCCTTCTCTTGCTTTTCTTTATGATTATTGGCGCAGCTATATTCAGTAATATGGATCAGCTTCAGTATTAAAAATAGATTGACGAAGTGATAATATGAGAGACCTCTCCGGTGTATTTCAGGAGAGGTTCTCTTTGTTATCGAGAAGCTTCTTCAGCTTTCAAATTTGTCTCTTGAAAATATGCTATAATAAATACTGACTATGAAAAAGCGAAACAGTCACTTGATGCGGAGGTCTGAATAAGTGGGAAAAATAATCGAACTTGATGAATCACTTGCGAATCAGATAGCAGCAGGTGAAGTCGTAGAACGGCCTGCTAGCGTTGTAAAAGAATTAGTAGAAAACTCCATTGATGCTGGTGCAACGCGTATCATTGTGAAAATTCAAGAGAGTGGCTTACGGCTCATTGAAGTGATTGACAATGGAACGGGGATTGAAAAAGAAGATGTTGTTAAGTCTTTAAAGCGGCACGCAACCAGTAAAATCAAAAATAAAGCGGATTTGTTTAAAATACGTACGCTCGGATTTAGGGGTGAAGCGATGCCTTCAATTGCTTCGGTCAGTGAATTTTCTATTGAGACAAGTGTGACGGATGAAGAGTCCGGCACGCGCTTGGTAAGTCATGGTGGAAAAGTGGACACATTAGAAGCAATTGCCCAAAGAGAAGGGACCAAGGTTACTGTACAAAACCTTTTCTACAATACGCCGGCACGCTTAAAATATATCCGCTCCTTGCAAGCAGAACTTAGCCACATCACGGATGTTATTAATCGCCAAAGTATGGCTCACCCTGAGATTTCTTTCACGCTGATCAATGAAGGTAGAGAGCTGATGAAAACGGCAGGAAATGGTGATTTACGGCAAGTTATTGCCAGTGTTTACGGCCTGCCAACCGCTAAAAAAATGTTTAAAGTGGAGGCGGAAGATTTAGACTTTACGATTTCCGGATACGTGAGCCTGCCTGAGCTGACGCGTGCTAACCGTAATTACATCACCTTGATGATAAATGGACGTTTCATCAAAAATTTCTTGCTGAATCGTGCAATCCTTGAAGGATACGGCAACCGCTTGATGGTGGGACGTTTCCCTATCGTTGTGCTTTCTATTGAGATTGATCCACAATTAGCTGATGTCAATGTGCACCCGACTAAGCAAGAAGTCCGCTTGTCAAAAGAGCGTGAACTCATGCGCTTGATTACGGAAGCTATTCAAAGTGTTTTTGTGGAGCAAACTTTAATTCCTGATGCATTGGAAAATCTCAATTCACGACGTGTAAAAGTAGAGGAACAACCAGAAGTTGTAAGGGAGAGCAAATCAGCAAACCTTTACTATGATAAGGTAAGTCAGGATTTCTTTGTGGATAAAACTCAGGTACGTGAGACGTACAATAGCCCTCAGGAGAAAGTTCTACCTCCAAAAGAAGCCCCTAGTACACCTTCTATTTTCGAAGAAGTGGTGCTTGAAGAAAAACAAGCACCGGAAAGCTCAAAAGGAATAGAAGGAAAAACAGCCTTTCCTGATTTGGAATACCTGGCACAACTGCATGCTACTTACCTGCTTTGCCAAGCGCAAGATGGTCTTTATATTATTGATCAACATGCAGCTCAAGAGCGTATAAAATATGAATATTGGCGGGATAAAATCGGTGAAGTCAGCATGGACCAACAAATTTTGCTGGCCCCTTATATCTTTAGTCTACCTAAGAATGATTTTTTGATGTTTTTAGACCGAAAACATATTTTGGAAGAAGCTGGATTGTTCCTTGAGGAATATGGAGAAAATCAATTCATTCTGCGTGAACACCCCACATGGCTTCAAGAAAATGACTTGGAAGAAACGGTTTATGAGATGATTGATGAAATCCTTTTGACAAAAGAATTCTCAGTCAAAAAATACCGACATGATTTAGCAACAATGGTGGCATGTAAGAGCTCGATTAAGGCAAATCATCCGCTTGATGCAGAATCAGCACGGGCATTAGTGAAAGAACTTGCTACTTGTGAGAATCCTTACTCTTGTGCGCATGGACGTCCAACAATTGTCCATTTTAATGGTGGAGATTTAGAAAAAATGTTCCGGCGTCGTCAAGAAACACATCTCTCTAAAGCCGCAAGTTGGAAGAATATAAATTAAAAATAGGAAAAGAAGGAAAATGACAACTTTATACATGGTAGTCCCTTGTTACAACGAGGAATTGGTGCTTGATGAAACATCTCGCCGCCTTGAAGAAAAATATGCAGCTTTGAAAAAAGCTGGGAAGATTGATGAAAAAAGCCGCGTTGTTTATGTTAATGATGGTTCGCGAGACAGTACCTGGGAAAAAATTCAAGAAAAACATGCGGCTAACCCGATGTTTAGTGGGATCAATCTCTCACGTAACAGAGGCCATCAAAATGCGCTCTTGGCGGGTTTGATGCAAGTTAAAGACTTAGCAGATGCCGTTATTTCAATGGATGCAGACTTACAGGACGATATCAATGCTATTGATGCAATGCTTGAAGAGTATGAAAAAGGCTACGAAGTCGTTTATGGCGTCCGTGATAATCGGGACACAGATACGGCATTTAAACGTCGTACAGCAATGGCTTTTTATGGCTTGATGAAGAAACTAGGCAGTGAATCTGTGCCTAATTCGGCAGACTTCCGTCTGATGAGCAGTCGTGCCTTAAATGGTTTGGCTGAGTATGAAGAAGTAAATCTCTTTTTACGTGGAATGGTCCCTCTTGTAGGATATAAATCAACTAATGTTTACTATAAACGTGGGGAACGTTTTGCAGGGGAAAGCAAGTATCCCCTCAAAAAGATGGTGAGTTTTGCGATTGATGGGATTACTTCAACTTCAGCAACACCTATGCGCTTTATTTTCTGGACTGGCTTGACGATGTTCCTGCTTGCTTTTGTAGCTGGAATCTATGTTGTGGCGCGTCATTTCATCGGTGGCTTCCCAACGACGGGTTGGGCCTCAATCATGGTTGCTATTATTGGGCTAGGTGGCATTCAACTCTTGGCCCTTGGGATTATTGGTGAGTATATTGGCAAAATCTTCCTTGAAGTTAAAGCACGCCCACGTTTTATTATCCAAGACTTTATTAACACAGAAGGTGATGAGGACTAATGTACGAATACTTCAAAGGTAAGTTAGTTAAAATTACACCAACATATATCGTTGTTGATGTCGCCAATATTGGTTACCTCATCAATGTAGCAAATCCCTATGCTTGGTCCCATAGGATGAATCAAGAGATTGAAATATATGTGCACCAAGTGATTAGGGAAGATGCACATAGCTTATATGGCTTTATGGATGATGCAGAGAAATCTTTGTTTTTACGTTTGATTAGTGTCTCAGGCATTGGTCCAAAATCTGCCTTAGCAATCATTGCTGCAGATGATAACGTGGGTCTTGTTCATGCGATCGACAATAGTGACATTAAGTATTTGACGAAATTTCCAGGTGTCGGTAAAAAAACAGCGATGCAGATGGTTCTGGATTTAGCTGGTAAATTTGATGCCACAGCTTCAGCTGAAATGGTCAAAACTGCGGCTCAAAATGAAAACCTAGCTCTTATTGAAGCGATTGAAGCTTTGCAAGCCTTAGGCTATAAAGCAACTGAACTTAAGAAAATTCAGAAGAAACTTGAAGCTGAATCTGGATTGACCAGTGAAGAGTATATTAAGGCCGCTCTCAAATTAATGATGAAATAAAATCCGTACAACACGGATTTTTGTTATAATAAAAACAATGAACGAAAACTTATCAGCAACACCACTTGAAGATGAAATGATGGTTGAGAAGTCTTTAAGGCCTCAATTTTTCAATCAATACATCGGTCAAGACAAGGTTAAAGAACAACTTGAAATATTTATCAAAGCAGCAAGACTACGTGAAGAAGTACTGGATCACGTGCTTCTTTTTGGTCCTCCCGGCTTGGGGAAAACAACTATGGCCTTTGTTATTTCGAATGAGCTAGGGGTCAACATCAAACAAACATCTGGACCAGCAATTGAAAAACCAGGAGATTTAGTTGCTATCTTGAACGAGCTTGAGCCAGGAGATGTCCTTTTTATTGATGAAATCCATCGCATGCCGATGCAAGTAGAAGAGGTTCTTTACTCTGCCATGGAAGACTTCTACATTGATATCATGCTAGGATCTGGCGATGGCAGCCGCTCGGTTCATTTGGATTTGCCGCCTTTTACATTAGTGGGTGCAACAACGCGAGCTGGGATGCTTTCAAATCCTCTGCGTGCACGTTTTGGAATTTCAGCACATATGGAGTATTACACTGAACGTGACCTGGAGGAAATCGTCAAACGGACAGCAGATATATTTGAAGTGGAGATTGTAGACCAAGGTGCGCTTGAGATTGCATTGCGAAGCCGAGGTACCCCACGTATCGCAAATCGCCTGCTGAAGCGCGTTCGAGATTTTGCGCAAATTATGGGTGACGGCCGTGTAGATAAAGAAATCACAGATAAAGCACTTCAGATTTTAGATGTGGACAACGCGGGACTTGACTATATTGACCAAAAAATCTTACGTACAATGATCGAAATGTATAATGGAGGTCCTGTAGGTTTAGGGACGCTGGCGGTTAATATAGCAGAAGATCAAGAGACTGTCGAAGATATGTATGAGCCTTACCTGATTCAAAAGGGCTTTATCATGAGAACGAAGCAAGGACGTAAAGCGACACCTAAAGCCTATGAACATTTGGGTTACCCTTATCAAGAGAAATAAAAAATACTCCATATGGAGTATTTTTTATATGTCTTACTTGAGTAAAATTTCTTTATATGGTAATTTTTATACCCAGAGCTGTGCTATAATGAAGATATGGAAAAAATAGTATTTGTCTGCTTAGGTAATATTTGTCGAAGCCCCATGGCTGAGTTTGTCATGAAAGACTTAGTTGAAAAAGAGGGAAAAAATTTCGAGGTGGAAAGTAGAGCTACTTCGAGCTGGGAACACGGGAATCCCATCCATCCAGGGACACGTGCTCTTTTAACCGCATATGGTATCCCATTTGATGCTACTAAAGGAAGCCAACAGATTTCACAAGAAGATTTTCAATATTTTGATCAAATTATTGCAATGGATGAATCAAATAAAGAAAATTTAGAGAAAATGGCTCCTGCAGGTCAAAAACATAAAATAAAAATGCTTTTGAATAAATCAGTCCCAGACCCGTGGTATACGGGAGATTTCGAGGAAACGTATCGTCTGGTAAAAGAAGGTTGTTTAAATATTTTAGAAAATAATGGCAAGTGATGTTATATGATGTGACATAAACCTTTGACAAGAGATAAAACTAGGTTTATAATATGGCCATAGAGTTGAAGTTGAGGAGATGACGGGTGAAAGAACGTGAATTGAGACACTCCCTAGCAGTGCTACCTATTGGTACTGTTATGAAACTAACAGGATTGAGTGCGCGACAAATTCGCTATTATGAGGAACAAGGTTTACTTTTTCCAGAGCGTAACGAAGGCAACCGCCGCATGTACTCTCTTAATGATATTGAGATTGTTTTTGATATTGCTGACTTACTGTCGGAAGGCAATAATATCGCTGATATTAAGCGCATCTATGCTCAAAGACAGAAAAAAGCTATGAAAAATCTCTCTATCAGTGAAGTACATCTTGCTTTAGAACGTGAATTTGCACAGCAAGGTCGTTTCGGACATCCGACATCCACTCATTTTAACCAGCCGCGTATGTAAGAAAAACTTACATTATGGAAATTGAAGCATCGTTTATTCTTAAAAGGAGCCGTATTATGGGAATCACAGCAGCAAACATCCGTCGTGATGTCAAAGAAAAAAATATTAAGTTTCTACGCCTAATGTTTACCGACATTTTAGGAACGCTTAAAAACGTAGAAGTTCCAGCAACTGACGAACAGTTAGACAAACTTTTTGACAACAAGATGATGTTTGATGGCAGTTCAATTGAAGGTTTTGTCCGTATCAATGAATCAGATATGTACCTCTATCCAGATTGGGACACATGGATTATCTTCCCTTGGGGAGATGAGTATGGAAAAGTGGCTGGCGTTATTTGTGATGTTTATACAGCAGAAGGACAACCTTTCCCAGGAGATCCACGTGGTGTATTGAAACGTAATCTTAACAATATGGAAAAATTGGGCTTTAAAAAATTCAATCTTGGTCCAGAACCTGAATTTTTCCTCTTCAAGCTTGATGAAAATCAAGAACCCACACTGGAAGTAAACGATAAAGGTGGATATTTTGATCTGGCACCGACCGACTTGGCTGGCAATACACGTCGCGAAATCGTAAATGTTCTTACTGATCTCGGTTTTGAAGTAGAAGCAAGTCACCATGAAGTAGCTGTTGGGCAACACGAGATCGACTTCAAGTATGCCGATGCTTTGAAAGCTTGTGATAATATTCAAATCTTTAAACTTGTCGTGAAAACCATCGCACGTAAACATGGTTTACACGCAACCTTTATGGCCAAACCTAAGTTTGGTATCAATGGATCCGGTATGCACTGCAACATGTCGCTCTTCACAGAAGATGGGCAAAATGCTTTTTATGATGAAGCGGGTGATATGGGACTTTCGGAAGCTGCAAATTACTTTATTGGTGGTTTACTCAAGCATGCTTATAACTATACTGCAATCACGAACCCAACAGTGAATAGCTACAAACGTTTAGTCCCTGGATATGAAGCTCCTGTTTACATCGCCTGGGCTGGACGTAACCGCTCACCGCTGATTCGCGTACCCGCATCTCGTGGAATGTCTACACGTGTTGAGCTTCGCTCAGTAGATCCATCAGCCAATCCTTATTTGACAATGGCTGTTCTTCTTGCCTCTGGTCTTGATGGGATTGAAAACAAAATCACCGCACCAGAAGCTGTGGAAGCGAATATTTATGTAATGACCGAAAGTGAACGTAAAGCACATGGTATTACAGACCTGCCTTCGACTTTGCACAATGCTGTGAAAGCATTACGTGAAGATGAAGTAGTAACGGCTGCTTTAGGTGAGCATGTTTTGGTTAACTTTGTGGAAGCCAAGAAAATCGAATGGGCGAGCTATGCACAATTTGTAAGCCAATGGGAAATCGATAACTATTTGGAACTTTACTAAAAGAGAGAAGCATCCTTGAGATGCTTTTTTTGAATTTTTATACTAAAAAGACTAAACTAGACATATGGATATAAAAGAAAATTTAAAAAATATTATAGATAAACTAGACTATGGACAGGTTGCAAAACTTGCGATGTTGGAGAGAGGAGCCTATGCAGTATCTGGACCGCAAGAAACAACTGCTGATGGTGCACTGTTTGAGGACTTTGCCGCCAAATATTTGTCAGAAAATGAAGATCTGACGGTTGTTAATCGCAAAGACCCAGAATCTGCACTTCAACAAGAAGATTTTGAGGCATTGCTTGGTCAACTGAAAGCACCGCAACATATCATTTTTGTAGAATGTCTGGAATTAGGAACGACTGAAATTAAGGGCTTTTTGAATACCCTCCTTTCTGCTGATTTAATCAAAAGCAGTAAAGTGGTTCTTTTGGATTTGCCACAGTTAGAATATATGGCACTTCGTTCAAGTATGAAAGGAAAAATCGCTATTTAAAGCGATTTTTTTCTTGATATTCTCGGGAACGTTTCATAATTTCTTTATAGATAGAATGGATAGCAGGCTCGTATTGGGGTTTCTCTGTCCTTTTTTTTATCTTTTCGAAAATAAAGTGTTCTCGATCAGAATCGTAGACCTCTCTATTTTCTTCTGCCTTAGCTGTGATTACCTCTTCGACCAAGGACATACGTTTTTCTAAAAGCACAATAATTTGATCGTCTAGTGCATCAATTTCTTTACGGGTTTTTTCTAAAGTCATATTTTTATTATGACACAAAAGCTTCTGGAGGACAATTTTTAAATAAAAAAAGTGATCTATATTTATTTAAATAAAAAAATTTGTCTTTTGATTTTAATAATGTTAAACTTTAATAAATAATGTTAAGTTTGGAGAAATTATGGATTGGTTTTTTAAGCTGGAAGAAGAAGAACAAGAATTTATCAAGCAATTTATTTTTGCATCGGGTTCTTTAAAAGAGTTGGCCAAGTATTATGGGGTGAGTTATCCTACTGTGCGGTTGCGTATAGATCGGTTAATTGAGAAAATAGGTCTGAATGACAGTAAAAAGGATTCCTTTGAAGTAAGTATTATGCAAATGGTTATCGATGAAAAAGTGAGTCTGAGTAGTGCCAAAGAGATTATAAAAAAACATAGGGAGATTTGAGATGAATCATTTAATGGAGATAGCAATAATTGGGGTTATTATCGCATTTCAGACATTTGCGGGCTATAGAGAAAACAAGTACCTGGGCGCCTTGCTTCCGCTTGCTTTCATGGCAGCTGTAGGTGTTTTCTTATACAGAGGCGCTCTCGGTTTTAACTTTAAGGATATTGTGATGCCTTTTGTTGGGCTCTTCGTCTTAATCATGCTGTATCAAGGAGGAAAAGAGTCAAGAAAAAGCAAGATAAATAAAGAGCTAGAGAAAATGAAAGCCAAAGATATTTCAAAAAGAAAATAAAAGATAATTTAACCGCAAGTATTGACTCTATTACGGGTTAAGTTTATAATTATAAGATGAATAAAAGCGAAAAAATTGAAGGATATGAACTCCTTAATCTACAACTGAAAGGTTTACTTTCAGCACAAAACTATACATTATCAAATCTCTCCAATGCATCAGCTCTTCTCAATGACTTCTTGCCTAATCAAGTCTTTGTAGGGTTTTATTTGTACAACGGCGAACAACTTATTTTAGGCCCTTTTCAAGGTGGGGTTTCTTGTGTCGAAATAAAGTTAGGCGCTGGAGTATGTGGTGAAGCCGCAGAGAAACGTCAAACATTAATTGTTGACAATGTTAAAGAACACAAAAACTATATTTCATGTGACAGCCGAGCGCTGTCAGAAATTGTAGTACCGCTCATTAAAGACGGCGAATTAAAAGGAGTTTTAGATTTGGATGCTTCAGAAACTTCCTTTTATGATGACGTCGATCAAAAATATCTTGAAGAATTCTGCCACATTTTGTCAGAGATGACGGATTGGAAATTTTTTTGAACGAGGGAAACGATGAAAGAAACAGTGAATAACTTTATAGCAGATAAATTTGGTGCCAGTGAGGCGTGTTCTGTAGGTTTTGATCCTTTGGCTCAACCTAAAGCATTTGCTCAAGATTTGGGTAATTTTGTGTACCAGTTGCACCAATTAGAAGCAACAGGAGCGGAAAATCCAGCCTTAATGTTGCCGGTCATTGAAGCTGAATTTTTGACACTGTTGGACCAAATGAAAAGAATTGCACCTGTAGAAGGTCTACGCTTGTATTGGGATAAAGCTTCTAAAAATCCATGGACCAAGCCCGCGGTTGTTTTACATGGCGAGTTGAACTTGGACACTGTGTGGAAGAGAGCCGATAAATTTTCGGGGGTGGCTGATACAGCAGCTTCCATAATGGGCGATCCTGCCTGTGATTTGACCATTGCATGGGAAATATTTGATGAGAAACAAAGAAAGATATTTTTCTCTGCTGCTGAAGCCGATAGGGCAACAGTCATCCGCGCTCGTGTATGGGCGATTTACAAGGCAATAAAAAATTATAATGCTGCCGATATTGATCAGTCCATACTGGCACGTGATGTTCTTTTCCGAATCAATGAAGAGCTCGGTCTTGGCGCAGAGCCAGACCTTTATTAGAAGGAATGAAAAATGGCTTACCAAGCTTTATATAGAAAATACCGTAGTCAAAGATTTGATGAGATGGTTGGCCAAGAAGTGGTGGCCACAACCTTAAAGAATGCTATCGTTAATGGGCAGATTTCTCATGCTTATCTTTTTAGTGGCCCGCGTGGGACAGGGAAAACTTCCGCCGCAAAAATTTTTGCCAAAGCAATCAACTGCCCGAATCAAAAAGAGGGAGAGCCTTGTAACACTTGTGATATTTGTCAGGCCATTACCCAAGGGAGCCTTGAAGATGTGATTGAACTTGATGCCGCTTCAAATAATGGGGTGGACGAAATCCGTGAGATTCGCGATAAATCAACCTATGCAGCGAGTCGCGCAAATTATAAGGTTTATATTATCGATGAGGTTCATATGTTGTCAACGGGGGCATTCAACGCTTTGCTGAAAACCTTAGAAGAACCTACAGATAATGTTGTCTTTGTTTTAGCAACAACTGAGCTTCAAAAAATTCCGGCAACAATTATTAGCCGTGTGCAAAGATTTGCTTTTAAAGCAATTACAACGCGTGATATTCGTCAGCATTTAGCAGAAGTTTTAGCAGATGAGAAGATTGAGTTTGAAGATGCGGCACTTGATGTTATTGCAAAATCTGCTGAGGGAGGAATGCGTGATGCGTTGAGTTTATTGGATCAGGCCTTAAGCTTTTCTGATGGCAAGCTTGCAGAGAAGGATGCTCTCTTAGTGACAGGTTCCATTGCCAATGAAGCGGTTGTCTCTTATGTTGCAGCTTTGGCAGCTTCAGATGGACCAACTGCACTTGATGCCTTAGAGAAAATTTTTCTTGAAGGTAAAAATATGTTGCGCTTTACGGAAGATCTCTTAACTTATTTCCGTGATTTGCTTTTGAGGGGAGACAATGAAATCCCACGTCCCCGTCTTTACCAATGGATCAACATTGCGATTGAGTCTCTAAAAATTATTAAAGAAACGACCCAGAGCAAAATTGCTGCTGATGTGATGACAATGCGTCTTGTGGATACAGGAGCTTATTCATCTGTTGAACCTAAAGAACTTCCGGAAAGTTTGAACCATGAGCTTCAAGCCTTAAAAGCAGAAGTTGCAGAGTTAAAAGCTAAATTGGCAGAAACGGGAAGCCAAACTGTGGTATCCACTGTCAGTCAAGAAGTTCAAATTAAGCAGCAAGTGAAAACAAAAACAGTGACTGAAAAGTACACTGTAAATCAAGATTTGGTTTTTAAAGCTCTAAAGGAAGCGACCAACGAAGCACGCCAAGCAGTTTATGGTGCATGGCCTGAGATTGTTTCTAGCTTTACCAAACCTTCAGATCGTGCCTTAATCAATAATACCGCACCTGTGGCAGCCTCAAGTAATTTTGTGGTGGTTACTTTTCCTCATGGTAATTTAGCCAAGCGCGTTACAGAAAATGAAAACCTACAGTTAACTTTTGGCAATTTAATGTCATCAATACTGGGATTTTCGCCCGAGATTATTGCTTTAGCAGAGCAAGATTGGCAGGCTGTACGTCAAGAGTATGTCTTAAGCCTTAAAAAAGGAGAGCAGCATGTGATAAAAGACACGGAATCTGAGCCAGAACCAGAAGAAGCCCTTGTCAGTAAGGCCAAAGAATTTTTTGGTGAAAAAGTGAAAGTAATTAATGACTAAAAAAAAACGCCTTGTGGCGTTTTTTATATTCGTTTTAATCAATCTCGCGGCTTAAATCGACTTCTTCAAGCGGAATGAGTTTTGTTTTCTTCACGATTTTGTAAGAGAAATATAAAATCAAGAAGAGTGGTAAAGCAAGGTAGGTCGTGATGATGCTTTGCGCATTCATCGTTACAGTAGTAATTTGCCCGATAACGATAATGATTGAAAGAATAAGAGCGATAATTGGTCCAATAGGGAACCATTTGGCATGGTAGCCTAACTCAGAAAGTTTATGGCCTTGCTTAATAAAAGCACGGCGGAAGCGGAAGTGACAGATAGCAATTCCAATCCAAGCCAAGAAACCGGACAAACCAGAAGCGGCAACCAAATAGAAATAAATCTCAGTTCCGAAGATACTTGTTAAGAAGGCCAAAAGACCGATGGCAACAGTCGCTAAAATTGCATAAATTGGCACACCGTTGCTTGTATTTGTTTTAGCGAAGACTTTTGGCGCATGCCCTTCTTTTGCCATGCCAAAAAGCATGCGGGAAGCAGCATATAACCAAGAATTAGCAGAGGAAATAACAGAGGTTAAAATGACAGCATTCATAACGGATGCAGCAGCAGCTAAGCCAGCACGTTCAAATACCAAGGTGAATGGAGAAACAGTAATGTCACTTTGGGTCGCTGCACGGAGGAGACTTGGATCTTTATAGTAAACCAAGGCACCGATTACGAATATTGAGAGGAAATAGAAAATAATAATCCGCCAAAAAACTTGCTTAATCGCTGAAGGTACATTTTTCTCAGGATTTTCTGACTCACCGGCTGCAATACCAACGATTTCTGTACCCTGGAAAGAGAAACCAGCAATCATGAAGACAGCAATCATACCTCCAATACCACCGACAAAACCATGATTTCCTCCGGCAGAAAGATTGCGTGCCACATCTGGCTTATAAGTCATAACCCCAAAAATTGTTGCGAGACCAATCACGATAAAGGCGATAACAGCGATGACTTTAATTGTCGCCATCCAAAATTCTGCTTCACCATAGGCCTTAGCTGAAATAAGGTTAACCAAGAGGATAAGCGCAATCACGATAGTTGACCATATCCATGTAGGCACATGGGGCAACCAAAATTGCATAATGACACCAACTGTAGCCGCCTCAACCGCCACAGTAATTGCGGAGTTAAACCAATAGTTCCAACCCATAGCAAAGCCAAAAGCTTTATCTACATAGCGGTCAGCGAAAGAAGCAAAAGAGCCAGATACTGGAAGATAGGAAGCCATTTCTCCTAGAGACGTCATAAGGAAGAAAACCATGAGTCCAATAGCGACATAAGCAACTAATGCACCTAAAGGTCCAGCTTGAGAAATCGTTGCGCCTGATGCAACAAATAGGCCGGTACCAATAGTTCCTCCTAAGGCAATCATTGTTAAATGACGATGTTTAAGGCCACGTTTGACTTGCGTGGATGGCGTGGCCTCATTATTTGAAGTATTGTCCATTACTTCTCTCCTAAATTTATAAATATTAATACAAAAAGCAATCCCTAGAGATTGCTAAACGTCAGAAAGATCTTTCATCCGAATAGCGCATCGTGGCCATAGTAAGACCGCGACAGTTTAACAGGTGTTTCCCGCTAAACCAAGAAAAGTCTGTGAGCATGACTTTTCTTTCGGCAACCGCTCCTGGGCTAAACTTCTCAGCATGCTCTAGCTCTGTTTAGCTTATTATTGGTTGCGACCTCTATCGTTTATTAAGTATTTATGAACATTTTAGATTAATTTGAGGGGGATGTCAAGGACGAGCCTATAAGGAATGAATAATTATACACAATCTTGTTTAAAATAACAGAATATTTAATGCTTGTATATTTTAAAAAAATCGAGGGATTTGTTTTAGAGACTAAAAAGAGTTATAATATAGGGAGAGATGATTACGGTTTCATCTCAACTATATCTGGAGGTGGTTTTCTATGACGTTTACCCCAAAATATGTATCTCCAACTTACGCGGGAGAAAAAATTGTATGCGTAACCCGTAGCCAGCAAGGGGAGATTTCCCACTTATATCAGCGCTTTGACAGCCGCTGTAAGTTACATTTTATTGTGAAAAAGCTTGGTTATTATCAATCGAAAGAAGGTGAGTATCGTTACATTCCAGCGAATGTCCTGGATGTAGTGGCTTAGTGATAAAAACAATGAAAAATCTTCTGCAGGGACAGAGGGTTATTTTTTTATTTTATAATAGAATAGAATAAAATAAGATAAGATAAGATAAACCAGCTTGCAAAAAGCAGCTAAATTTGATAGAATATATACTTGTGAGTAAAAACTCATAACTTACACAGGCTCCAACCTGTGTCATTAGTCCAAAAGGAGGAAAAATCAATGACAAAATACGAAATTCTTTATATTATTCGTCCAAACATTGAAGAAGAAGCAAAGAAAGCCCTCGTTGAACGTTTCGATACTATCTTGACTGACAACGGTGCTGCTAATCTTGAGTCTAAAGACTGGGAAACACGCAAACTCGCTTACGAAATTCAAGACTTCCGCGAAGGTATCTACCACATCGTAACTCTTGAAGCTGCTACTGATTCAGAAGCTTTGAGCGAATTTGACCGTCTTGCTAAGATTAACGGCGACATTCTTCGTCACATGATCACTAAAGTAGAAGCTTAATTCTAGTTTAGCTGGACAAATTTAAAGGAGAAGCATCATGATTAATAATGTTGTTTTGGTCGGACGCGTTGTGCGTGACCCTGAACTGCGATATACACCGCAAAATACTGCGGTTGCTACATTTACGATTGCTGTTAACCGTCGTTTTAAAAACGCGCAAGGCGAACGTGAAGCTGATTTCATTAACTGCGTCATCTGGCGTCAATCTGCTGAAAACTTGGCAAATTGGGCTAAAAAAGGTGCCTTGATTGGTGTAACAGGTAGTATTCAAGTGCGAAATTATGAGAACAAAGAAGGTCAACGTGTTTACGTGACTGAAGTATTGGCTGATAACTTCCAAATGCTTGAGAGTCGTGCCGCACGTGAAGGTGGCTCTGGTTCATATTCTGCACCACAGCAACAACAATCACAAAATCGTCCTTTTGCTGGCTCTAACAGCTCAGCAGGAAATGCAACACCTGATTTTGGTCGTGATGCAGATCCATTTGGTGGCTCACCAATGGAAATCTCAGATGATGATCTTCCATTCTAACAATTAAGACAGCCCTTCTAAATGTCTGTCTGAGCCTCTTATTTGTTGATTAGAAAAACATTTTGTTTTTTCTAATCAACAACATCATACAATAATATAAGGAGAAACACACTATGGCTTTTCAAAAACGTGGTGGCTTCAAACGCCGTAAAAAAGTTGACTTTATCGCAGCTAACAAAATCGAAGTTGTTGATTACAAAGACACTGAACTCTTGAAACGTTTTATCTCAGAACGTGGTAAAATCTTGCCACGTCGCGTAACTGGTACTTCAGCTAAAAACCAACGTAAAGTGGTTACAGCTATCAAACGCGCACGTGTTATGGCTCTCTTGCCATTCGTAGCTTCTGACGAAAACTAAGAAATAAATAAGCACCTTCGGGTGTTTTTTTTGTTCTGAAAATATTTTACTTGCCTAGTTCTTTATGTTAAGCTTTATATAGGAATTAAAAAATTTTAAGGAGTAGAAGAGAAAAATGAGGAAGCATTTCAAAATATTTTTAGGGACATGGCTTGTCTTAACTTTGTTTAGCTTTTTGGGATTTACAAAGTTAGATAGAGTGATGGCAGATAGCCCCCAGAGTCAGCCCATTTATCGACTTTATAATACCCGTAATATGGAGCATTTGCATACTGCAGATGTAAATGAAAAGAATAGGCTTCCTAAATTATCAAAAGATTGGAAATATGAAGGTATTGCATGGGCAGCACCTGTATCGGGTGATACTGTTTTTCGTGTATATAATCCTAAATCCGGAGAACATTTGTATACCAAAGACAGCTATGAAGTAAAAGTTCTGACGAGTAAGCATGGTTGGCGAGCAGAAGGAATTGCTTTTTACTCTGCAACGAATAGAGATAAACCAGTTTATCGTCTCTATAATCCTGCTGCAGGTATTGGTGCCCATCATTCTACAATGGATACTTATGAAAAGAAAGTTTTAGTATCTCGGGGGTGGAAGTATGAAGGGATTTCTTGGTATGCCTTACCCAAAGATGGAAGCTCTCCAGCATTGAACCTACCTTTAAGTGGTCCTAAAACAGCTTTTATATCTGGGAATGTTAAATTAACAGGAGCAGGAACAGGCTATCAGGCGAAATTCACGCTTAATGGTACAGGGGAGCATGCAATAAGTTTTGGTGTTCAGGTAGATAAGGAATCTAGTTTCCATGCAGGCTCAGCCGCAGGTAAACCTGTTTATATGAGCGAAAATATTAATGGAAGTTCCCATGTTTATACCTCATATGGGCCACCTGCCGTACTTAATCAGTGGACGAAGATTGAAATCGCATATTATGAGGCTTCTAAGGCCGTAGGCTTTTATGTGGACGGAAGCTTAGTTGGGACAGCTTATGCGCCAGACTTTGATAAAAATTATGTTGCTACAAGTTGGGGAAATCACTTGATTGCAAATGTCGGAGGTTCTGCCCGTATTAGAGGTGACAGCGTTAATGCCCAATTTTCAGACGTACAAACGAGTGAAAAAGGAATGACGTTATGGAATGATACAGACAACAACTGGGTGGGTCTGACAGCCAAATGGTTAAATGGAAATATTGATTCATCTGATTTTTCAATTATTGGTACATCACAACTTCCTGTCGGCTTAAACTGGGATACTTATTGGAAAGCAGGATTGCCTACAGCGGATGGAGTAGCTCAAGTATCTGTTAGAATACCGTAAATAAAAAGATAGGGAAAGCTGCCCTGCTTTTTTTAATAGAATTTTTATGAAGAATAAAAATTCTGAATGTGGTAAAATAAAGCAATGACATGGATTATAATTTTACTTTTTTGCCTTTTGGCTTATGGGATTTTCCTTGAACCACATTTTATGCGTGTGCGACAAGTGAGAATTTCAAACACAGCTGGGCTGAAAGTGGCGCACTTTACAGATACACACTTTAATTGGCATACACATCCACGCCGCTTTTTAAAATTTGCAAAACACATAAGAAAAACACAACCTGATTTGATCTTGTTCACAGGCGACTTATTTGATAAAGTCAATTGGGCGCAAGCACATGATGTTGATAAAGTAAAAGAAATTTTAGCAGAACTTGAAGCACCTTTAGGAAAATTTGCGATTTTGGGCAATCATGATTTTTCGCATGAAGGGCACGCGCACTATATAAGAACTTTTTTAGAGGAAGCAGGTTTTACTGTGCTTACCAATCAATCGCTCATGTCAGGACCAGTAGCATTAACGGGGCTTGATGATTTACGTGAAGGGCAACCAAATTTTAGTATGGTTCCTGAGCAAGGAAAGTTTTCGATTTTAATGATTCATGAGCCGGATACCATTTTACAAGTAGAATTTCCTGAAAAATATGATTTAGTCGTTGCAGGACATAGTCATGGTGGGCAAATTCGTCTTGGTAATTTGCGCTTACGTAATGATGGGTCAAAGATGTATGATTCTGGTCTTTATACCTTAGGAATACATACAAAACTTTTTGTAAATGCCGGTATCGGGTTAACCTTTTTACCAATCAGGTTTGGTGTCCCCCCAGAAATCGTCTATTATGAAATTTAAAAAGTCTCCAGATAAACTTCTGGAGACTTTTGTTTAACGTTCTTGTGAAGAGATAATGGTTTCTTTACCATTATTATCAACAGCATGGAAATGCCGTGGCCAAGAATTATTAAAAGGATATTGGAAATCAACCGTAAGAGTTAAAGGATTGTGAGGCTGTGAAAATTTCACAGAGAGCAGTCCTTTTTGGTTGAGTAATTCAAAATTGATAAGGGGCTCAAGCGGGATAACGCCTTTTAGCTGATTGTCAATGATGAACCAAAAACTGTCAATGATTTCACCAGGAATACTAGAGACAGTTCCATAGCTTGCATAGCGTCCTTTTGTTTCAGTAAATGCCATTTTGGTCCTCCTTTATCATTAACTTTCTCGTTTAATTTAAACGGGTTTGGCTGATTACTTCTCGAATATTTTCTAAAGTATCTTCGATTGTATCCTGAGCTTTCATGCCGTACATCAAAAAAATTGCATCTAGAAGACTAATTTGAGAGACGGTTGAAGCGACAGCTTCAGGCCGAAAAGATATTTCTTCAGCTATTGAAATAAGTGCCAGGTCGCTTTTTTTCACCAAGGCTGAGTTGGCAAATGATGTGATGGCAATCACAGGGACGTGATTGTTCTTCAAAATATCAACGATCTTCAGTGTATCTTTGTTTTTTCCGGTATGTGAAATAACGAAAGCACAGTCTTTTTCCGTCAGCTTAGAAGCCAACATTTGTTGGTAATGAAAATCCTGATGATATACCGTTTGTAGTGGCATACGCAAAAATTTATGGTAAGCAATTAAAGCAACGGCATTAGAGCCACCAAGACCAAAAAAACCACATGTTTTGGCGGATAAGAGGATATTCATAACCTTCTCCAATGTTTCGCTCTCTATCAGTTGCAAGGTGGCATTGAGAGAAGAAATATTACTGGTAAAGTTCTTGGCAAGAATATCTTTATAGCTGTCTTCTGGCGATAGTTCACTGAAAAAGTTGTCGGATTTAAATTTTTCAGTACTATGGATAGCTAACTTTAAATCTTGGAATGAATCAAAGCCGATTTTTTTGGCAAACCGCGAAATGGTTGCAGTAGAGACTTTCGTATTCTTTGCAAATTCTTGAATGGATAAGCGCGCGGCACTGTCCATATTTTCAATCAAGTAATTTGAAATGGCTTGATCAGATTTACTGAGGTTATCGTAATAAGAGTTGATACGTGTGATGAGAGATTGTGTCATATGCTTTCCAGTCTTGCTTTTATTATATCATAACACAATTTTGAGGTGGAAAATGGGAAATGCTTTTAAATAGAAAGTTGATTTATTCCTCTTCAAAATCATAGTCTCGAATGGCGCTAGAAATATCACTAAAGTCAAAGCCTTTACGGGCCAAGGCCTGGGTTATGCGTTGCTTAAGTTCATAGCCTTCGTATTTTCTACTGTATTTACGTGCGCTTTTGTCGAGTTCGGTGTAAAGAAGTTCCAGCTCATTTTCTTCATCTGCTTCAAGTTCTAAGCTTTCAAGAGCTATAGCGCTAACGGCATAGGAAAAACCCTTAGCAGTGAGTCCTTGTGTGACTTTTTGTTTAAGCTGTTGTAGAGTGAGACGACTTGCTTTTTGGCGGACTATTTTTTCCGCAAGAGTGACAGCCACGTCAATTTGTTTTTCTTCACTAAAAACTTGGGCTATTCCTTCATCAATAAGTTGTAAATCAAGTCCCTTGAGGTGGAGCTTTTGTTTTATCTGATAAGGGCCAGCACTTGCTGTGCGAACTTTTCCCTGAATATAACTTTCGATATAAGCGCGGTCGTTGAGGAGGCCGTTTGTGGTAAGGTTGTCAATGATCTCCTCTACTTGAAGGGGGTGGATATTATGGTCAGAGAGATATTTTTTTACTTCTGATGTTGTTCGAGCTTTGAAGGAAATAAAGTAAAGTGCCAGAGATTTGCCTTGTGCAAAATTGTCAAAAGTTAAGAGCTGCTCCAGTTCAGCTGGAGAAAAGGCTTTGTCCCTAGTCAGCATGTATTTTACAATTGTATCCTCACAGACATAAATTTTATCTTTAGCTTCCTCCCATTCTTTATAGGAAAAAGGCTCTGTCAGTGTAACTTTGTAAAGCTTTTTGAGTTTTGTGATTTCCTTGATTTTTATCATAACTTTATTATAACAGAGTCACCAGATAAGATACAATAAGTCTTTCTTTGCCGAGCTGCAGCTGTCGGAAGAACTCCATAGTAGGATGGGGCAATCGCTTTTACTTTGTTGACGTGTGGCGCTCTTTTTTACCTGCATTTTCATGTTTTATAGGTGCTTTATTATCACAAAAAAGTATTAGGTTGCTATATATAGTAGGTTATAGTAAAATTGGGATATGATTAATCTGAAAATTGGACAAAAAATCCCACTCAATATTGAGCGTATGGGTATCAATGGCGAAGGAATCGCCTCTTACCATGGGCGCTTAGTATTTGTGCCTTATGCACTGCCTACAGAAGAAATTTTGGCAGAAATTACAGAAAATGCACGCAATTTTTCACGCGCAAAAGTTGTAAAGATAAATAAAAAGTCAAAATACCGTGTTAAACCCGAAGATCGTGTTTACCATGAACTGAGCGGCTCACATATCATGCATCTTGCTTATCCGCAACAATTAGAATTTAAGCGCGATTTGCTCCGCCAATCTCTCGAAAAATACCGTCCAACAGGTTGGAAGAAGTATGAACTTTTACCTACACTTGGGATGGAAAATCCTTTGCGTTACCGTAACAAATTGCAATTCCAAGTACGCCGTCTAAATAATGGAGATGTTATTGCTGGATTATACAAAGAAGGCACACATCACTTGGTGAATTTAGAAAATTGCTTGGTTCAAGACGAAGTCATCCAAAATATCGCTAACCGTATTTGTCGTTTGATTGAAAAATACAACTTGCCCGTTTATGATGAGCGTAAGGTCATGGGTATCCGCACAATCGTTGCGCGACGTAGCCAAAAAACAGGTGAAGTCCAAATTATTTTCGTTACCTCTGCACGTATCAGTTTAGATGGACAGGTTTGGCCTGCGCCACGGGAAGAGCTCTCAAAACGTCAACGCAAAGACTTGGTGAAGATGGATAATATTTTATCTGACTTGACGGAAGAGTTTCAAGAGATTGTTTCTGTATCAGCCAACTTCCATCCAAAGAAAACCAGCGAAATTTATGGTGACCGCACACAGATGCTTTTTGCGGAAAAAGAAACGATTACTGAAGGCGTTTTGGATTATGACTTTGAGTTGTCACCCCGTGCTTTTTATCAACTTAATTCAGAACAAGCAAATGTGCTTTACGGTGAAGCTGTACGTGCGCTAAATCCGAAAAAAGATGACCGTGTGATTGATGCCTACTGTGGCGTTGGGACAATCGGTTTTGGTGTAGCCAAGAAAGTAAAATCTGTCCATGGAATGGATATTACGCCAGAATCTATCGCAGATGCTAAATCCAACGCAAAACGTCTTGGCTTTAAAAACTGCCACTATGAGGTAGGTAAGGCGGAGCGTATCATTCCTAACTGGTATAAATCAGGTCATAGAGCCACAGCCCTTATCGTTGACCCACCGCGTACAGGCTTGGATGATGCCTTGTTGGAAACAATCACCACTTATACACCAGAAAAACTGGTTTATGTCTCTTGTAATGTTTCAACATTGGCAAAAGACTTGGTCATTCTTTCGCAATTTTACAGCATCGAATATATCCAATCTGTTGATATGTTCCCACATACAGCACGTACTGAAGCCGTGGTGAAAATGCGTAAACTTGCCCAACCATTGGCAGCACCTTTCCGTGCTGAAAAGCCAAAGCAACAATACGACAAGCCCCGTAGAAAAAGAAAATAAAATAGGCCTATAGTTTGAGCGAGGAGGAAAAGCATGATTTATTTAAGAAAGGCAACCACAGCAGATGTTGCAGCGATTATGCCGATTATTGCTCAGGCGCGTGAATTTCTGGGCAAATCAGGCAGCGATCAATGGCAAGCAGAGTACCCCGCACAAAGTGATATTGAAAATTTTATTTACAAAGCTGTGGGTTACGTTCTGATTGTTGATGAAAAAGTTGCAGGCTTTTGTGCGGTTATTACCGGCGAAGATACACAATATACGAAAATTTATAATGGCGAGTGGTTAAATGATAGTTTGGACTACGTCACCGTCCATTGTTTAGCATTGTCTGACCACTATCGTGGTCTGGGTCTGACAAAATATCTTTTTTCAAACATCTTTACTTTGATGCAAGCACGTGGCTATAAAGATTTCCGCGTGGATACGCATCCAGCCAATGCAGTGATGCAGGCAGTATTTGAGCGTGAGGGATTTGAAAAACGCGGTATGGTTTTCTATGAAGGAGATCGTATTGCTTATCAACTCTTTTTAGGAGAAGGAGATGAATAAAGAAAACTGGTTAGAGTTTTGCTTATCGCTTGGTCCAACTTTTGCAGATACACCTTTTGCAAAGATGGAAAAAGGCCCGGCTACGATTGTGGTGAAGCATCTCAAAAATAAAAAATCTTTTGTCTACATTTCGGAGCGTGAAGGCAAGCTTGTTTTGGCTGTCAAAGGTTTACCCTCTGTCAATGAAGAACTTCGTGAATCTTTTGACTCCATACGCCCGGCCTGGCACATGAATAAAACACACTGGAATGATATTCATTTTGGTGGTGACGTTTCAGAGAAACAAGCGAAACAGATGATTGAGAACAGTTATCATTTAATCAAACCAAAAAGAGAATAAAAATGGAATATAAAGAAAAATTTTTAAAAGATTTTAGTGAGTGGGTGGACCAACAGGTTCAACTTTCAGAAATTGCAATGAAAGCCGCAGAAAAAATTGCGCATGAAGATAAAAAAATTGAAGCAAAAGAAGCAGCTATTCGTTATGAAAGCCGTCTCGATGCCTATCAATTTATTCAAGGGAAATTTGAAAACTATAAAGCGGGTAAAGATTTCCACGACGTACCAGATTTAGGTACAAAAACTTTTTAAGTCACAAGGAGGGTTTTATGAAATTAAATCCTATGGTTGGTAAACAAGTGCGAGTAACTGCTCTCGCATAAGTTTACCGCTAAGTTAACAATATTCTCACTTAGCGGATAGTTAAGGAGAAAAAATGAAAGCATACGAATACAACAGAATAAAATATCTTACCTTTGACCTTATCAATGTCTATCATTCGGTTAATGATAAAGCCACAGTAGAAGCAGTTTATGCTCAAACTGTAGCTGAAATAGAAGAGCTCTCGAAAGCAAAAGAAGTCGAACTCTTTTTAGAGAAACTTGCTGACAGTAAAACAACTAAAGAACAAGCAGAGCGCGAGTTACTTCACTTGAAGGATTTAGTTGAAGCTTTTGTCTTGCCCTCTGAAAGTCAGATTAAAAAGATTTTTAAGAAGGTCAAAAAGCTCAAAGTTCCAGCGCAAGCATCCTGGGACATGAAAGAACTCACCTATTTTGCTTGGAATGAGATTTCCAGTCAGCGCAAGTATATCGTGACCAATGACGGACGAGGTTTTTATGGATCGACATCAGGAAGTATAAAAAATATTTGTGCGATTTGTCAAAAAACAAGCCAAGTGACGCAGTTTTTAGCAACCACAAAAAGAGGCTCTGATGGTACCTATACTAAGAATGGAACATATATCTGTATGGATAGTGTGAACTGTAACCGACAAATGCAAACAATAGAAGGTTTAGAGCATTTCTTAGAAATAATCAAAGAACGCTGAGCGACCTTGCAAAAAACCGACAAATCTGATAGAATAAAAACACTAAATGAGGAGTAGCAAGTCTAATCTTTGAGAGAGAAATCGGTCGCTGTGAGATTTCAGATGAAGCTTGTGAAGGTTGCATTGTGGTCAGTTAAATAAAATTAAGTGTCTGCTTTATAAAAAAGTAGGAATTTAGGTGGTACCGCGCGTGAGCGTCCTATTTTGGATGTTTGGGTGCGGTATTTTTTTATTGACATACTCTTGAACTTTCCCCTCGACATTATCAACTGTTTTCATACCGAAAGGAAAAATAAATGACAGAAGAATTATCAACAAAATTTAATCCTGCTGAAGTCGAAGCAGGACGCTACGAGAAATGGCTCGAACAAGGTGTTTTTGCCCCTTCGGGTGACAAAAAAGCAAAACCTTATAGTATCGTTATTCCACCACCCAACGTCACAGGTAAACTCCACTTGGGACATGCTTGGGATACAACCTTGCAAGACATCATCATCCGTCAAAAACGTATGCAAGGTTTCGATACCCTCTGGTTACCAGGTATGGACCACGCAGGAATTGCCACGCAAGCCAAAGTGGAAGCGCGTTTAGCTGAAGATGGGATTTCCCGTTATGATTTAGGCCGTGAGAAATTCTTAGACAAGGTCTGGGAATGGAAAGACGAATATGCCTCAACCATTAAAGAACAATGGGGTAAAATGGGTATCTCTGTGGATTATAATCGTGAACGTTTTACTCTAGATGAAGGTTTGTCTGCTGCAGTCCGTAAAGTTTTTGTTCAACTCTACAAAAAAGGCTGGATTTACCGTGGTGAATTTATCATTAACTGGGATCCAAAAGCCATGACGGCGCTCTCTGATATTGAAGTTATCCATAAGGATGTTGAAGGTGCCTTCTATCACATTACTTATCCTTTGGCGGATGGTTCAGGTGCACTTGAAGTAGCGACAACGCGTCCAGAAACTTTCTTTGGCGACACTGCTGTTGCTGTTAACCCAGCAGATGAACGTTATGCCAAATACATTGGTCAAAGCGTCGTTCTCCCAATCATTAACAAAGAAATTCCTATTGTTGGCGACGAGCATGCAGACATGGAAAAAGGGACAGGTGTGGTTAAAATTACGCCCGCCCATGATCCTAACGATTTCTTAGTGGGTCAACGTCATAACTTGCCACAAGTCAATGTGATGAATGCTGACGGTACAATGAATGAGCTTACAGGTGAGTTTAATGGCATGGATCGCTTTGAAGCTCGCGAAGCCATCATTAAAAAATTAGATGAGCTCGGCAACTTAGTTAAAGTTGAGAAAATGATGCACTCTGTTGGGCACTCAGAACGTACAGGTGTGATGGTGGAGCCACGCTTATCGACACAATGGTTTGTTAAGATGGAAGAATTGGCTAAAAATGCTATCGCTAATCAAAAAACAGAAGATGCGGTTGAATTTTACCCTCCACGTTTCAACGACACATTCCTTCAATGGATGGAAAACGTACATGACTGGGTTATTTCGCGCCAACTCTGGTGGGGGCATCAAATCCCTGCCTGGTACAATGAAGCTGGCGAAATGTATGTCGGTGAGGAAGCACCAGAAGGTGAAGGTTGGGTACAAGATGAAGACGTACTTGATACATGGTTCTCCTCTGCTTTATGGCCTTTCTCAACAATGGGCTGGCCGGATGAAAAGGCAGAAGACTTCCAACGCTACTTCCCTACATCGACCTTGGTTACGGGCTATGACATCATCTTCTTCTGGGTTTCACGTATGATTTTCCAATCCCTAGAGTTTACAGGAAAAGCACCATTTAATAATGTCCTTATCCACGGTTTGATTCGTGATGAAGAAGGACGCAAAATGTCCAAATCTTTGGGTAATGGTATTGACCCAATGGATGTGATTGAAAAATATGGTGCAGATGCCTTACGTTGGTTCTTGTCCAATGGTTCAGCCCCAGGACAAGACGTGCGTTTCAGCTACGACAAAATGGATGCAGCTTGGAATTTCATCAATAAGATATGGAACGTTTCACGCTATATCTTGATGAATGCAGGAGATATCACAGCAGAAGAAATTTCTGCTCATCTTGACCAAGTAGCAGCGAAAACAGCAGGTAATGTTACCGATCGCTGGATTCTCACACGTTTGAATGATACAATTGCGCGCGTGACTGAACAAATGGATAAATTTGAGTTTGGTGTTGCAGGACATATTCTGTATAACTTCATTTGGGATGAGTTTGCCAACTGGTATCTTGAGTTGACCAAAGAAGTAATGTTTGGCGACGATGAGGCAGAAAAAGACGTCACACGTTCAGTACTTGTGCATGTCCTTGATCAAGTGCTCCGCCTGTTGCACCCAATCATGCCTTTCTTTACAGAAGAAATTTTCGAAAAACTTCCGACAACTGAAGGCAAATCTATTGTGGTATCTGAATATCCAGAAGTACGTCCAGAATTTGATGATGCAGAAGCAGGTGATGGTGTTGCCATGTTGATTGAGATTATCACAGCGGTACGTAATATCCGTGCGGAAGTGAACACGCCTTTATCAAAAGCCGTGCCAATGATAATCAAATCAGACAAGGAAGCCTTCCTGAACAAGGTAGCGCCTTATATCAGACGTTTTACCAATCCAAGTGAATTAACTATTGAAGCGGATGTGACAGCACCTGAACAAGCCATGTCAGCAGTTGTTACTGGTGCGGAAATCTACCTTCCACTCGCAGGCTTGATTAATATCGAAGAAGAAATTGCTCGTCTCAATAAAGAACTAGACAAATGGCAAAAAGAACTCGATATGGTTAACCGCAAGCTTTCTAATGAAAAATTTGTGGCAAATGCCAAAGCAGAAGTTGTAGATAAAGAACGTGCTAAATTAGCAGACTATCAAGAGAAGTTTGAAAGCACTCAAGCTCGTATTGAAGAGTTACAAAAATAGTCGATGAGACATAGAAAAGTTCCTAATTGTGGGAATTTTTTCTTTTTGGTATAGATAGGTTTACAATATCTTAAATTTTCATTTCTTGTTAAACCTATGGAAAAGTGATAAAATAAACAAAGAAAAAAACTCTAAGGAGAGATAAAAGATGGCACATATTAAATTTGACTATTCTAAATTGAAACCATTTGTAGCTGATAAAGAACTTGACGAAATTCAATGGCAAGTTGACGGCGCAGATAAACTTCTTCGTGAAGGAACTGGTGCTGGTTCTGACTTCATCGGTTGGTTAGATCTTCCAGAAGACTATGACAAAGAAGAGTTTGCCCGCATTCAAAAAGCAGCAAGCAAAATTCAATCTGACTCAGAAGTTCTTATTGTTATCGGTATCGGTGGTTCATACCTTGGTGCCCGCGCTGCAATTGACTTTTTGAACAACAGCTTTGTTAATCTTCAATCAAAAGAAGAACGTAAAGCGCCACAAATTCTTTATGCAGGAAATTCAATTTCTTCAAGCTATCTTTCAGATTTGGTAGAATATGTTGCAGATAAAGATTTCTCTGTTAATGTTATTTCTAAATCAGGAACAACAACTGAACCAGCAATTGCTTTCCGTGTCTTTGAAGAACTTTTGGTTAAAAAATATGGCCGTGAAGAAGCAAATAAACGTATCTATGCAACAACAGATAAAGAAAAAGGTGCCGTTAAAGTTAATGCTGATGCAAACAACTGGGATACTTTTGTTGTGCCAGATTCAGTTGGCGGACGTTTTTCAGTTTTGACAGCTGTTGGTCTCTTGCCTATCGCAGCATCAGGTGCTGATATTACAGCTCTTATGGAAGGTGCTAACGCAGCGCGTAAAGAATATACAGCCACAGACGTACGTGAAAATGATGCTTATGCTTATGCAGCGCTTCGTAATATCCTTTACCGTAAAGGTAAACTTTCAGAAATCTTGATTAACTATGAGCCATCATTGCAATACTTCTCAGAATGGTGGAAACAGTTGGCAGGTGAATCTGAAGGTAAAGACCAAAAAGGTATTTATCCAACATCAGCAAACTTCTCAACAGATTTGCACTCATTGGGTCAATTTATCCAAGAAGGTACACGTTCTGTATTTGAAACAGCTATCCGTGTGGAAAAACCACGTAAGAACATTAACATCCCTGAGCTTGAAGCAGATCTTGATGGTCTTGGCTACTTGCAAGGTAAAGATGTTGACTTTGTCAACAAAAAAGCAGCTGACGGTGTGCTCCTTGCCCACACAGATGGTGATGTGCCAAACATGATCGTTACTTTGCCTGAGCAAGATGAATTCACTTTAGGTTATACTATTTACTTCTTTGAGCTTGCAATCGCAATCTCTGGCTACTTGAATGGTATCAATCCATTTGACCAACCAGGTGTTGAAGCTTACAAACGTAACATGTTTGCGCTTCTTGGCAAACCAGGCTTTGAAGAATTGAGTGCCGAATTAAACGCACGTCTTTAATCAAAAATGAGATAAAAACAAAAACCGCAGGACATCGAACTGTGGTTTTTTTATGCTTGTGGGCGATGAAGACACAGTGTGCTATAATAGAGCAATGAGAGTTGTAGCAGGAAATTATGGTGGTAGACCACTGAAGACATTGGCAGGAAAAACAACACGTCCAACGACGGACAAAGTTAAGGGTGCAATTTTTAATATGATTGGCCCGTATTTTGAAGGTGGGCGAGTTTTAGACTTATTCTCAGGTTCAGGTTCACTTGCTATCGAAGCTGTCTCACGTGGGATGGACAGTGCTGTAATGGTTGAAAAAGACCGTTCGGCACAGTTGGTGATTGCAGAAAATATTAAAATGACCAAAGAAGAGAAAAAGTTTCAGCTTCTTAAAATGCCAGCCGAGCGTGCCTTGACTCATCTTTCTGGGCAGTTCAACTTGGTTTTATTAGACCCGCCTTATGCGAAAGAAAGCATTGTTGCTAATTTAGAAGAAATGCAGAAAAAAGACATGTTAGCAGATGATGTTATCGTTGTTTGTGAGACGGATAAGGAAGTCACACTTCCGGAAAATATTGGTCATTTGTCTTTAAGTAAAGAAAAAGTATATGGAATTTCAAAGGTAAGCATCTATGAAAGATAAAATAGGTTTATTTACAGGTACTTTTGATCCGGTCACAAAGGGCCATCTGGATATCGTTGAACGTGCCAGCAAGCTTTTTGATAAGCTTTATATTGGTATTTTTAAAAATGAAGCTAAAAATCCTCTCTTCAGTCTAGAAGAACGTGTAGTCTTAATCGAAAAAGCCTTAGCAGATTTACAATTAACCAATGTGGAAGTCATTGCACATGCGAATGATTTGACGGTAAATATTGCGAAGCAACTTGAAGTAACGGCGCTTGTGCGTTCCGTTCGTAATGCAGCTGATTTAGACTATGAGAAAAATATGATTTACTTTAACCGTGAAATGACGGGGATAGAAACAATCTTACTGACTGCAAAACCAGAACTCGAAAATATTAGTTCTACACGGATGCGTGAACTTTATCATTTTGGCCAAGATCTAAGCCGATGGTTGCCTGCAAATGTTATTGAAGCACTGAATGAGAAAAAAACACATGAAAAATGAAAAAATAAAAAAGCATAAAAAACTAAAGCTATTCTTTGCCATCACGTTACCGCTTCTTATTGTAGTGGGTTTATTCTTCCCCTTACCTTACTATATCGAGCAGCCAGGAGGAACCATTCCAGTTAATCAGATGGTCGATGTTGCGGGAAAGAAAGATGAACATAAAGGCAATTTTTATTTAACGACTGTTGAAATGGTGCGGGCCAATGCCGCAAGTATGCTTTATTCCAAGTCGAACTCTTTTGCCACTATTTTGAGTAGTGAAGAGATGACGGGTGGGATGACCAATCAGCAATTTGACTTGGTCAACCAATTCTATATGCAGACTGCGCAGAATACAGCTGTTTATCAGGCCTTTAAGTTGGCAGGGAAACCTTATGAGATGAAGTATCAAGGGGTCTACGTTTTGAGTATCACTGAGGATTCGACATTTAAAAATGACTTGCAACTTTCGGATACGATAACGGCAGTTAATGGGCACACTTTCAAATCTTCAACTGAGATGATTGACTATGTGTCTCAACAAAAAGTTGGAGATGAGGTGACCATCAAGTACACACGGGTGGATGGCAGCAACCATGAAGCCACAGGCAAGTACATTAAGTTGAGTAATGGTAAAACAGGGATTGGCATTGGTTTAGTAGATCATACACAGGTTGTGACAGACCCTAAAGTTAAGATCGATGCCGGAAGTATTGGCGGGCCAAGTGCTGGGATGATGTTTACCTTGGAGATATATAGCCAAATCACAGGCAAAGATTTACGTCAAGGACGCGAAATTGCAGGTACTGGAACGATCAATGAAGATGGCAGCATCGGGCAAATAGGTGGCGTTGATAAAAAAGTTGCTACAGCAAGCAATTCGGGTGCAAAAATTTTCCTTTGCCCGGATGAAACGGAAGAACAGGCAAAGGCTTCTGGTACAACAAATAACTATACAGATGCGCTTGCGGCAGCTAAAAAGTTGAATACAGATATGAAAATCGTACCTGTAAAGACGATCCAAGATGCACTAGACTATCTCGAAAAATAAAAAAAGCTGTAAATTACAGCTTTTTTTTTGCTTAATATTGATCTTGTAAGAGTGTTTTAAGCTCTGAAATACTTGGTTGGCGTGGATTGCCAGGTGTGCATTGATCGTCGTAAACAAGGTTTGCAAGCTTATCGAGTTCACGCTCCAAGTGGTTTTTATCAACACCATTTCCGGATAGAGTGACATCGATATCGATGCTGTCCGTCAATTTTTTAATTTCTTTAATAAGTTTGTCTACAAGCTCCGCATCATCTTTACCTGTAAGACCGATGTAACGCGCAATTTCAGCGTAATCTTCTTGGGCACGGTAAATCTCATAACGTGGGTATGGTGTACGTTTAACGTTTCCTGTTACAGCGTTAAATTTAATGACGTGAGGCATAGCGATAGCGATAGCTAAACCATGTGGTAATTCAAACTCACCTCCCACTTTGTGGGCGAGGGAGTGATTAATACCGAGAAAGGCATTGGCAAAGGCCATACCAGCTAAGGTTGCTGCATTGTGCATATTAGCGCGTGCGACTTGCCCTTCTTTGGAAGGTTTTGATGGGTCGTACTGATATGAGGTTGTCAAATTATCAAAAATTAACTTAATGGCACGAAGTGACAATGGTTTAGTGTAATCCGAAGCCATGACTGAAACATAAGATTCAAGTGCGTGACTAAGGGCATCAATACCAGACCAAGCCACGGTACGTTTTGGCACAGTCATAACAAACTCAGGATCAACGATGGCTACTTGAGGTGTAAGTTGATAATCAGCTAAAGGATATTTAACATGTGTTTCATCATCGGTGATAACAGCAAAAGGTGTTACTTCAGAACCTGTACCAGAAGTGGTCGGGATACATACCAGCTGTGTTTGATCTTGGTGCGGGAATTTGACGATACGTTTACGAATATCGATGAATTTTTGAGCCAACTGCTCAAAGAGTGCTTTTAGTGCGGCATCGTCATTGAGGTCAACCTCTCCACGAGCAGAATACTCGTAAATCAAGCGCCCAATTTTTGCTGCATCAAGTGGAGACCCACCGCCGAGAGCGATAACTGTGTCAGGTTTAAAATCAGCCATTTGGCGCGCAATTTCAATGGCTTGTGAAAGTGTTGGGTCAGGTTTTACAGAACCATAAATTGAAGTTTGTACTTGTGTTTCACGAACGGCCAATTGCTCAAGCATATGGTCGACAAAGCCAAATTGCAGCATACCATGGTCGGTGACGACAAAAGCGCGTTCGATATTAGGCATTTCTTGTAGGTAAGAAATAGAGTTGTTTTCGTAGTAAATTTCTTTTGGCAGACGAACCCATTGTGGGCGATTACGACGACGTGCCATTGTTTTGATATTCAATAGATCATATGTACTCAAATTGTGTGAGATTGAATTTTTCCCCCATGAACCAGTTCCTAAAGTCAGTGATGGACGCATTGCGTCAGTATAGATATCCCCAACGCCACCAATAGAATCGGGTTGGTTGACTAAGATACGTGCAGCACCAATAGCATCAGCATATTCTTTCACAAAAGGATCATCTTGTGCACCTATCTGGATAGCTGCGTTGTGTCCAGCACCTTGATAAGCTAAAAGTTTTTGGACGATTGCAGTACCATTTTCGCGTGAAGTAGATTTGTAAATTGACAAAAGCGGGCTAAGCTTTTCAGAAGAGAGGGCTTCCCCGATGTTTTTTTCCTCCAATTCAAAGAGAAGAACATCTTTACCTTCAGGTACTTGTACGCCAGCTTGCTCAGCAATCCACGGTCCAGGACGACCGGCAACCGGCCCCGTTACACCGAAGCCTTCACCTGCACGTTCGACGAAAACAAATTTTTCGATGGCTGGATAATCTTCCTTTGGTACAACGTAAGCACCGTGAACTTGAAGTTTTTCGAGGAATTCATCGTAAATTTCTGCAGCAACTACAGCAGAGTTTTCGGTAGCGCAAATCATGCCGTTGTCAAATCGTTTAGAAAGTAGCAGGTCTTCAACTGCACGGTCAACATTTGCAGTAGCATCAACAAAGACGGCACCATTACCTGCCCCCACGCCTAAGGAAGGATTACCTGACTTGAGCGCTGCATTGACCATCCCTGGTCCACCTGTAGCGAGGATAGAAGCAATACCGTGGTTTTGGATAAGTGCGGTAGTGTTATAAAGACTTGGATCTTCGACCCATTGGATAAAGTTTTCTGGGGCCCCGGCCTTCAGAGCAGCTTCGTAGACAATACGTGCGGCATGAGAGGAACAATTTTGTGCTTGGGGGTGAAAGGCGAAAACGATAGCGTTTCGTGTTTTTGCTGTTAAGAGTGATTTGAAAATTGTTGTAGAAGTAGGGTTGGTAGTAGGTACGATTCCTGCAAGCACGCCTAAAGGGGCTGCGATTTCTACTGAGCCAGCAACTTTGTTCTCGCTGATTACTCCGACTGTTTTGTCATTTTTGATGGAGTTATAAACAGATTCTGAAGCAAAGCGATTTTTAGTATCCTTATCCTCAACGATTCCTCGGCCTGTTTCATTATGGGCTTCGTGTGCGAGTTCAAGGGAATGTTCGCTTGCGGCTAAGGCCATTGCTGCGACAATTTTATCTACTTGCGCTTGTGTGTAGCCTTCAAACTGCAAAGCAGCTTGATGTGCTTTTTTGACGAGACCGTCTGTATATTGCTCTGCTTTTTCTACAAGTGTAGCTTTATCAGCGGCTGTTAGTTCTTTTTTGGTATTCTTGCTTGACATATTTAAATTTCTCCTTTGTGAAATTTATCACGTTATTATTTTAACAAACTTTGAAAGTGCTGTCAAATAATATTGTGTAAAAACACACAAACTTTTTTTGATAAAATACTATCTGCATTTTAATGATAAAAAAACCGCCTGAATGGCGGTTTTTTTAGAGCGTTGGTAAAATACATGTGCCCTCTGGGCTATAAAAATCTTTTTGTTTAAGTGTGAGCATTCCTGTCTTCCTATTACGGCGGAAAAGACTAATATTATCACTGTCTTGATGTGCTACGATAATAAAATCTTCTGTACTATTGAAATTGAAATCTCGGGGTGTGTCCCCTTCAGTTTTTACAATATCTTCTAAAGTTATTTTTGTTCCCAAGGGGCTAACACTGTAGATAGCGATAGAATTATGCCCGCGGTTCGAAGCATAGAGAAATGCACCATCGGAAGAAAGACGGAGAGCAGATGCGCTCTTTGTGCCTTCAAAATCTACGGGAAGAGTACTGATTGTCTCGAGTGCGGCAAAGCGTCCTTTTTCCTCATTGTAGCTGAGAACAGTTACAGTAGAAGAAAACTCGCCAATGGCGTAAGCAATCTTGCCATTGGGATGGAAAGTAAGATGACGTACTCCAGTACCTGCAGGCATACGGTAGAGGCTTACAAGAGAGAGCTTGCCTTCTTCACCAACGACATCGTAAACCGTAATCTCATCTGTACCCAAGTCACAGGTAACCAATCGTCCATCAGGTGTAAGATCTGTGTAATGCACGTGAGGACGTTCTTGACCAGGATGTACTTTTGAACCTTCGCCTTCATGTTTCACAGTGTCTGTTAAGGTAAGCGAACCATTTTTTTGAATTTTGTAGACTCGAATTTCCCCTAAGTGATAATTTGCACCATAAACAAAACCACGGTCATTATCAACAGCTACATAGCAAAGTGGTGCGCCAACACTAGTAACATAGTTGAGAAGCTCTGTTTTTCCTCTTTTATAACTGAGCGCAGCAATACCGCCACCGTTTTCATCTGCAGCACAAGTGTAAAGGTGTTGTTTTGCTTTGTCCAAAGCAAAATATGTTGCATTTTGAATATGGGCAACTTCTGTTAGATTAGAAAGTTCTTCCTTTGCAATATCTAAGTCAAAACTATAAATCCCCTTTGATTCACGCTTAGTGTAACCGCCAACTAAAATTTTTTCACGCATATCTTGGCTCCTTTAACATTTAATATTCGTATAATTATTTTATCATAAATGAGCGTTTTCAGGAAACTAAATCTCTCGCAATTTGCGAAGACAGGAAAGGCGACAAAATGATACAACAAGCTCTTGCAATAAGGAAGTGTTTAGTGTATAATAGTACTGTTGTCTATGGGCAATAATTTCACATTTTGACTTGACAGTGTCGTAGTGCACGTGTGTAGCGGCATTGGCTGACAGTTAAAAGAGGAAAAACTATTTTAAAAGGAGACATTAATATGTCAGTTATTTCAATGAAACAACTTCTTGAAGCTGGTGTTCACTTCGGTCACCAAACTCGTCGTTGGAACCCAAAAATGAAACCATACATCTTCACAGAACGTAATGGTATCCACGTTATCGACCTTCAAAAAACAGTTAAACTTGTTGACGATGCTTACAACTATGTACGTAACGCTTCATCTGAAGGTGCTGTAGTACTTTTTGTTGGTACTAAAAAACAAGCTTCAGAAGCTGTTAAAGAAGAAGCACTTCGTGCTGGTCAATACTATGTAAACCACCGTTGGCTTGGTGGTATGCTCACTAACTGGAACACTATCCAAAAACGTGTAGCACGCCTTAAATCAATCAACAAAATGGAAGAAGACGGAACTTTCGAAGTTTTACCTAAGAAAGAAGTTGTTCTTTTGAACAAAGAACGCGAACGTCTTGAAAAATTCATCGGTGGTATCGCTGACATGCCTCGCATCCCAGATGTGATGTACGTTGTTGACCCACACAATGAACAAATCGCTATCCAAGAAGCTCAAAAATTGGGAATCCCAGTTGTAGCAATGGTGGATACAAACGCTGACCCAGATCCAATCGACGTTATTATCCCAGCAAACGATGATGCTATCCGTGCAGTTAAATTGATCACTGCTAAAATGGCTGACGCTATCATCGAAGGTCGTCAAGGCGAAGATTCAGTAGAAGCTGAACTTGCAGTTAAAGATACTGCTGCTTCAGAAGAATCACTTGAAGAACTTGCTGAAATCGTTGAAGGCAAATAATTTGTAATGAATAATACAGGCGAGGCCCTACGCCTCCCTGTTTTTTTATAAAATATAATAATAGGAGAACTATACAATGGCAGTAACAGCAGCTCAAGTAAAAGAATTGCGTGAAAAAACTGGTGCAGGTATCATGGATGCTAAACGTGCACTTGTTGAAACTGATGGAAACATGGAAGCAGCCGCTGAGCTCCTTCGTGAAAAAGGTATTGCGAAAGCTGAGAAAAAAGCTGACCGTATCGCCGCTGAAGGTTTGACAGGTATCGCTGTAAACGGTAATACTGCAGCGCTTATCGAATTGAACTCAGAAACAGACTTTGTTGCTAAAAATGAACAATTCGTTGCTATCGTTAAAGAAACAGCTGAACTTATTGCAGAGAAAAAACCTGCAACTAATGAAGAAGCTTTGGCTTTGACAACTGCAGAAGGTATCAGCCTTGAAGATTCTTACACACAAGCTACAGCGACAATTGGTGAAAAAATTTCATTCCGTCGTTTCCAACTTATCGAAAAAACAGATGCACAAACATTTGGTGTTTACCAACACAACCAAGGTCGTATCGGTGTAGTTACAGTTGTTGAAGGTGGAGATGCAGAGCTTGCTAAAGCAGTTGCAATGCATATCGCTGCAATGAACCCAACTGTTCTTTCTTACAAAGAATTGGATGCTGAGTTTGTTCATGATGAGTTGGCTAAATTGAACCACACCATCGATGAAGATAACGAAAGCCGTAAATTGGTAAACAAACCAATGCTTCCACATCTTGCCTACGGTTCTCGTAGCCAATTGACTGAAGAAGTTCTTGCAAATGCTGAAGCAGAAATGAAAGAAGAACTTTTGGCTGAAGGTAAACCTGAAGCAATCTTGGGCAAAATTATCCCAGGTAAAGTTGCAAAATTCATCATTGACAATACTAAAGTCGACCAAGCTTACACACTTCTTGGACAACTTTATGTTATGGATGACAGCAAAACAGTAGAAGCTTTCCTTGAATCTAAAGGTGCTAAAGTTGTAGCGTTCACACGTTACGAAGTTGGTGAAGGTATCGAGAAAGCAGAAAACAACTTCGCGGCAGAAGTCGCTGAAGCAGCAGGTCTTGCTTAATTAAGAAAAAACAGTTCTAATGGACTGTTTTTTTTTATGATTGTTTGTGTGAAGGCCTTCTTTTTCGTGGTTTTAAACGTAGAATGCGTGTAATCTAAAAAATGTAGAAAAGTGATGTAAAATCAAATATAATGTGCTATAATAAAGAGTGAAACTTTGTATTTAAAATTAAGTTTAAATAAAAAGATAAAATTACCTAAAGTTTTGGAGAGAAGATGTCAAGTACAATAATTATTCTTTTGGGCGTTCTCATAGTGATTGTCGTTGGATTCTATGTATTTTCAATGGTAATGCGTAAGAAAACAGAAAATCGTATTCTTGAGTTAGAAGAGCGCAAGGAGCTGCTTTTTGATTTACCTGTGCAAGAAGAATTAGATGCCGTCAAGAAGATGCATCTGGTTGGGCAGTCACAGACCATTTTCCGTGAATGGAACCAAAAATGGATTGATTTGTCATCAGATTCATTTGCTGATTTAGAAAACCATATTTTTGAAGCTGAGCAATTGAATGACTCCTTCCATTTTTTCCGTGCGCGTGAGTCTGCTGATGATAGCGAAGCACAGATCGAAGTGATGGAATCTGAAGTCGAAGCGATTCGTGCAGGTGTTGCAGAATTGGTCGAACAAGAAAAACGTAATTCGACAAAAATTCAAGAATCTCTTGACCTTTATGAAACACTCCGTGATGAAATCACTGACAATCAAGAAAAATATGGTACAGTTATTGACGAAATTAACCGTCACTTAGCAAACATAGAAACTGAATTTTCACAGTTTGTTACACTTAACTCAACAGGGGATCCGATTGAGGCAGCAGAAGTGTTGGAAACTGCGGAAGAACATACAATCGCTTTGCGTGCAATTACGGAGCAAATTCCAGGCTTGCTTGCTGTTGTCGACAAAGAGTTGCCAAAACAAATCGAAGAGTTAGAAGAGACAGTTCAGAAGTTCGAGGAGGAAGATTACGTACTTCCTGCAAGTGTTAATCTTGAGAATGAAATGAAAGCCATCCAAGATGATTTAGAAGAAGCTAAAGCTCTTCTTGATAGCTTTGAACTTGAAGCAACGGAAGCCCGTATTTCTTCAATTAACGATCGTATTAATGGTATTTATGACATTTTTGAGCGTGAATATAAAGCACGCCGTAGCGTAGAAAAACGCGTGAATATTCTCCGAAGCTATATTGAACATACACGTGCAAATAACAAAAACCTCTTGTTAGAAATCGACCATACGATGCAGGCATATTTGCTTTCTGACAATGAAAAAGCAGCTGTACGTAGCTACTCTGAACACCTTGATATCCTCGAAGGGGAAGTTGACAGTGTACTTGAAGCAGTTAAAGAAAAACAAAAACCTTACTCTGCCTTAGGTGGAAATGTAAATTCAATCATTGAAGCTTTGGAAGATATTGAGAAGAATCAAATTAGCATTAGTGAAGGACTTGCTAACTTGCGTGAACAAGAAAAAGTTGCACAAGAAGCTGCTGATCGCTTTGACTCAGAGCTACGCATTATCAAGCGATATGTGGAAAAACGCAACCTTCCAGGTTTGCCGAAAGATTATTTGGATCTCTTCTTTGCAACAAGTGAGCGTTTAGAAGCCCTCTTTAAAGAATTAGGTAAAGTACGTATTAATATTGATGTAGTGAACCATCAGCTTGACACATCTACTCAAGATATGGAAGCCTTGAAAGATGCAACGGATGATTTAGTAGACCATGCGGTTCTTGCAGAACAATTGATGCAATATGCTAATCGTTATAAAGCAAGTGATGAACGTATTGCTGGAGCTATCGCTCGAAGCTTACAACTCTTTGATCGTGCGCGCAACTATGACGGAGCTTTTAACGAAATTTCAAATGCTCTAGAAATGGTTGAGCCAGGAGCAGCAGAACGTATTGCTAATGTATACAATAGTCACAAAGAAAAACCAGATTATCGTTAATAAGAAGACGTAAGGAAACTTACGTTTTTTTATTTTTTATCATTTTAAAAACGACCTTTACTCACAAGCGCAAGTCGCAAACAAAAGGACAAATGGTTATTGTATGAAATATGTTATAATAGGCCTATGAATGAAACTGAAAATATTATGGAAGAATTGCATTGCATTGGCTGCGGTGCATTGATTCAAACAGAAGATAAAAATGCCTTGGGTTTCCTGCCTGCAGGAGCACTTGCAAAAAGAGGAGAAGATGACGCATTGTACTGTCAACGTTGTTTCCGCCTCCGTCACTATAATGAAATCGCGGATGTCAGTTTGACAGACGATGATTTTTTACGCCTTTTAAGCGAAATCGGTGAACATGAGGCGTTAATCGTGAATGTTGTTGACATCTTTGATTTTAATGGCTCTCTCATCCCAAGCTTGCATCGTTTTACGGGCAATAATGATCTTCTCTTAGTCGCCAATAAGAAAGACATTCTGCCTCACTCATTAAAGGTTGGTAAAATGAGCGCTTGGCTTAAGGAGCAAGCAAAGAGAGCGGGTCTCCGTCCCCTTGATGTTCTTGTAACTTCAGCTAAAAATCAAGATGATGTCCGAGAACTCATGGAAAAAATTGAGAAAATGCGTAAAGGACGTGACGTTTATGTGGTTGGTGTGACGAATGTGGGTAAATCTACATTGATTAACGCCATTATCAAACTTGTCACAGGGGATGATAATGTGATTACAACCAGCCGCTTTCCCGGTACGACTTTAGATAAGATTGAGATTCCTCTTGATGATGATAGTTTGCTTATTGATACACCGGGGATTATTCATCGTGGACAAATGGCCCACTATCTTGAAGCAAAAGACCTAAAACTCGTTTCTCCTAAAAAAGAAATTAAGCCTAAAACTTATCAACTTAATGCAGGACAAACCCTATTTTTAGGAGGGCTTGCACGTTTTGACTATATACAAGGTGAAAAACAAGGCCTTACTGTTTTTTGTGACAATGAGTTAGATATTCATCGTACAAAATTAGAAGGAGCTACTGAATTTTATGAAAAACATGCGGGTGGGTTACTCCAACCGCCACGAGCAAAAAATCTTTCGGACTTTCCCAAACTCATCCGTAAAGAATTTTCTGTCAAAGAAAAATCAGATATTGTCTTCTCTGGTCTAGGATGGATTCGGGTTGCGGAACGTGGCGTTGTTGCCGCATGGGTGCCAGAAGGTGTAGATGTAGTTCTGCGTAAGGCATTGGTATAAGTATGATAAATCTAGAAGAAAAACAAGAACGTGTTTTACTCGCTGGTGTAGAGACATTTGAAAATAGTGAAAATTTTGAAAGCTCGATGCTTGAACTTGCTGAACTCACTAAAACAGCAGGAGGGATTGTGGTTGATGCTTTTACACAAAAGCGGGACAGATATGATACTAAATTTCTGATTGGGACCGGCAAGCTTGAACAAATGAGGTGGGCAATTGAAGTTGGAGAAATAGATACGGTTATATTCAATGACCGTCTGACGCCTCGCCAAAACATCAATCTGGAAGAAGCTTTAGGGATAAAAGTTATTGATCGGATGCAATTGATTTTGGATATTTTTGCATTGCGGGCACGTTCTCATGAAGGCATGCTTCAAGTTGAGCAGGCTCAACTTAGCTATTTGTTGCCACGTTTGGTCGGGCAAGGTATCATGCTCAGTCGTCAAGGAGGCGGTATCGGCTCCAAAGGTCCTGGTGAAAGTAAACTTGAAACAGACCGTCGTTATATTCGGACACGTATTGAAAATATTGACAAACAGCTCAAAAAGGTTGAAAAAACCCGTGAAACGATTCGGAAAAAGCGTAAAGAAAGTTCGATCTTTAAGATTGGCTTGATTGGTTATACGAATGCCGGAAAGTCAAGCATAATGAACGCTCTGACTGAAAAAACGCAATATGAAAAAGATGAACTTTTTGCCACTCTAGATGCAACAACAAAGTTGGTGAAAATAAAAGAGGATTTTACAGTCAGTCTTACGGATACGGTTGGTTTTATTCAAGATTTGCCGACGGAACTGATTAAAGCATTCAAGTCGACTTTGGAAGAGTCGACTCATGTAGATTTACTCATCCATGTTATTGACGCAAGTAATCCCCATCATGAAGTCCATGAAAAAACAGTCCAAAAGTTGATGGAAGAAATGGATATTCAAGGTAGTCCTGTGTTAAATGTCTATAATAAGATGGATATTGCTCAGGATTTTGTACCTACTTTGGCCCCAGCAGTACAACTTTCGATTAAGTCAGACGAAGGCGTTCAGTGGTTACGTACCGCAATTTTAGAAAAATTGCATGAGCTCTTTGTCGCTTTTGAGTTGGACCTTCCTTATGCAATGGCTTATAAACTTCCTGAACTGAAAAAAATAGCCATGGTCAACGATGTTATTGAAGGTGAGACAGCTTATAAAGTTAAAGGGCTCATTGCCCCTAACATGACCTGGAAGCTGGATAATTATTAGAAAAGAGAAATAAAATGGAATTAACTGGAAAACAAAAGCGTTACTTGCGAAGTCTCGCAGTGAATATTCGCCCCATAGTTCAAATCGGAAAATCTGGCGTGTCTAACGAAATCCTTACAAGTATCCGCCACGCTGCAGATGCACGTGAATTAATTAAAGTCAACATCTTGCAAAACTCTGATGAAACTGCCAAAGATGTTGCAGCGATGATTGACGAAATGGGGCTTAACGTTGTCCAAATTATCGGGCGAAATGTAGTGGTCTTTAAGGTCAGTGACCGTAAAGAAAATCGTAAAATTTCAGAAGATGTAAAAAAGGTATAAGTTATGTCGCTTGAACTTCTAACACCTTTTACTAAGGTGGATCTACAAGAGGAAAATGCTCGTGTTCGCCGTGCCATCGGCCTTTTTTGGGGAAGTTTCAATCCTGTACACATCGCACATTTAACAATTGCTGATCAAGTGCGTCAGCAGCTGAATTTAGAACAAGTTGTTTTTCTTCCGGAACATAATACCGATGGGCATGTTACACGCATGTTAGAACTGGCACTCGAAGGAAAAGAAGGTCTTGTCTTGAACAAATGCCGTTGCCAAGCAGATGAAGGAATATATGAAACAGTAAAGGCCCTCAAGGAAGAACATCCCGATACAGATTTTTACTTTATCATTGGGGGAGATTTAATCAATAGTTTACCGAGCTGGAAAAATATTGAGCAACTTTTAGAATTAGTACAGCTTGTTGGTGTACGCCGCCCACGCTTCCGCGCGGGGACAAGTTATCCTATTTTGTGGGTTGATGTACCGGGAATGGATATCTCTGGCAATATGATACGTGAACAATTTAGCCGAGGACTTGTTCCAAATTTCTTGTTGGCGCCAAAAGTACTTGCATATATCAAGAAAGAGGGGCTGTATGTTTGAATTTTATCCAGAAGTAAACTTGTCAAGAGAAGAACTGCTCATGAAGATAAAAGCTCAAATGTCTGAAAAACGTTTCCAACATATTCTAGGAGTAGAGAAAGCTGCAATTGCACTTGCTGAAAAATACCATGTAAATGTGCATAAAGCCAGTCTTGCTGCTCTTTTACATGACTACGCAAAAGAAACAGCAGATCATATCTTCTTAGCGTTGATTGAAAAGTATAACTTGGATCCTGATTTAAAAAATTGGGGCAATAACATCTGGCATGGTACAGTGGGTATTTATAAAATGCAAGAAGATTTAGGGTTGAAAGATCCCGAAATTCTCCATGCAATTGAGGTACACACTGTAGGGAGTGCAGTGATGTCTGACTTAGCAAAAGTGCTTTATGTGGCAGATTATATTGAAGAAGGGCGCGATTTCCCGGGTGTGATTGAAGCACGAGCTATCGCGGATTGCTCTCTTAATATGGCGGTGGCCTTTGAGACAATGCGACTTATTGATTATCTGGCTGAGCTTCGTGTAAAAATTTATCCCCAAAGTATCGAAACATATAATGCATTTATCAAATATCTTAAAAAATAATAATAAAATAGAAAATAGGAATAAAATGAATTCAAAACAATTACTCGAAACAGTTGTAAAAGCAGCCGATGATAAAAAAGCTTTGGATATTGTAGCTCTTGATGTTGCTGCCGTATCAGGCGTTGCAGATTATTTCGTTGTCCTTGAAGCGATGAATACACGTCAGATTGATGCGATTGTTGATAATGTCGCTGAAGAAGCAGACAAACTTGGTGTTCAAGCAGCAGGTCATATTGAAGGTGATGCACGTACAGGATGGGTTTTAGTTGACTTAGGTGACGTGATTGTCAATGTTTTTGACCATGATTCACGCTTGCGTTTTAACTTGGAAAAACTTTGGTCAGATGCACCACTTGTTGATATTAATGAATGGATTTCTGAATAAATGACAGCTTCTTATGAGGAATTTGCGCGGGTCTATGATTCCGTAATGGATGAGGAACTTTATGACTTATGGTTTGATTTTAGTCAACGACATTTTCCGGCAAAAACGCAAAACATCATGGAACTGGCATGCGGTACAGGTATTCTCTCGATAAGATTTAGTCAAGCAGGTTACGAAGTAACCGGTGTTGATTTGTCCGAGGAAATGCTGACTATTGCGGATCAACGGGCACGTCAGATGGGGGAAAAGATTACTTTTGCTGCCGGAGATATGCGTGAATTGTCGGGAGCAACCACATTTGATGTTGTAACTTGCTATTCGGATTCGCTTTGTTACATGTCGAATGCTTCTGAAGTTCAACGTGTTTTTGATGGGGTTTATAATTCTTTAAATGCGGATGGGGTTTTTATCTTTGATGTTCATTCGACATATCAGGTGGATTCTGTCTTTCCGGGTTACGCTTATCACGAAAATGATGAAGACTTTGCTTTTCTTTGGGATTCTTTTGAGGGGGATGATCCCCATTCCGTCGTTCACGAATTAACTTTCTTTGTTAAAGATTCTGATGGAAAATTTATGCGTAAAGATGAAGTACACCAAGAGAGAACGTACCCAATAAAGGAATATTTGACAGGACTTCAGAAATTTTCTAAAGTAGAAGTATACGCTGATTTTGAAGATAAAAAACCTGAAGAAGAAAGCTTACGTTGGTTCTTTGTATGCAAAAAATAATAGGAATTGTTGCTGAGTTCAACCCTTTTCACAATGGACATAAATATTTATTAGATCAGGCAGGCGAGGGTATAAAAATCGTTGCCATGTCTGGAAATTTTATGCAAAGGGGTGAACCAGCTCTTTTTGATAAATGGACAAGAGCGGAAATGGCTCTAAAAAATGGTGCAGATATCGTGGTTGAGCTTCCTGTTATGGGAGCTGTCCAAGCTGCAGATTTTTTTGCGCAGGCAGCAGTGGATATTCTTGATAAAATGGGGATTGATGAACTTGTTTTTGGTTCGGAGTCTGCCCTGGATTACCAAAAAATCGTGAATCTTTATAAAGAGAAGTCAACAGAAATGGAGCGTTTCATTAAAGATTTGCCTGATACGTTGAGCTATCCCGAAAAAACTCAGATGATGTGGCAGAAGTTCTCAGGTTTACATTTTGATGGGAATACCCCGAACCATGTCCTTGCTCTCGCTTATGCCAAAGCCAGTGCGGACAAAGATATAAGACTCCAAGCCATTCGTCGCAGTAACGATTTTCATTCGCGAAGCTTATCTGGTGAAATTGCTTCAGCAACAGCCATCAGAGCGAATATTGACCAACCAGATATTTTTAATTTTGTTCCTGAAAATTTAAAGCAACTCTATCAGCACCCCAGAGTTTCTTGGGATAATTATTTCACTTTGCTTAAGTATAAGATAATTTCTCAAGATTTGAGTCTAATTTTTCAAATGAACACAGAGTTGGAAAGTCGGATAAAAACGGTCATCAAGAAAGTAAGTACAGTGGACGAATTGGTAGAGGCAGTGCATACGAAGCGCTATACTAGAGCGCGTGTGAGAAGGCTGTTGACCTATGTTTTATTGGATATCCCACGTGATTTTCAGCTGCCACAAAATATTCATGTGCTAGGCTTTACCAAGCAAGGACAACATCATCTGGCTAGAGTGAAGGATAAACTTGTAACCCGTATTGGAAAAGAATCATGGGATTTACTTACGCAAAAATCAGATGATATTTATCAATTAGGAAATCGTAGTTTTAAAGAACAGAACCACGGGCGCAAACCCTTGATTTTGTGATATAATATTTAAGAATAAATTGAAAATAGGAGGTGTCCCATGGGACGCAAATGGGCCAATATTGCCGCAAAAAAATCAGCTAAAGACGGAGCAACATCAAAAGTTTATGCCAAATTTGGTGTTGAAATATATGTAGCCGCAAAGCAAGGTGAGCCAGATCCAGAGTCAAATACAGCGCTCAAGTTTGTTATTGAACGTGCGAAGCAAGCACAAGTTCCAAAGCATGTTATTGATAAAGCGATTGACAAAGCTAAAGGTGGAGCAGAAGAAGCTTTCGTTTCCGGACGCTATGAAGGGTTCGGACCGAATGGATCAATGATTATCTGTGAAACATTAACTTCCAATGTAAACCGTACAATTTCTAATATCCGTACCATTTTCCATAAAAATGGTGGGAATATTGGTGCGGAAGGTTCTGTAGGTTACATGTTCGATAATACAGGTGTGATCGTCTTTGCGGGTGATGATGCTGACGAGATTTTTGAATATTTGATTGAACAAGAAATTGACGTCCGTGATGTTTCTGCGGAAGAAGGTCAAATTATTGTTTATACAGAGCCTACAGATTTACATAAAGCAATTGCTGCGCTCAAAGAAAAAGGCATCACTGAATTTACAACAACTGAACTCGAGATGATTGCACAGAGCGAAGTTGAACTTTCTGGTGAAGATTTAGAAACCTTTGAAGGTTTGGTGGATGCTTTGGAAGATGACGACGATGTTCAAAAAGTTTATCACAATGTAGATATGTAAATAAAAAAGATGGTCATTTGGCCATTTTTTTTATTTATATCCCGATATTCTCATCTTAATTAACTGGAAATTTTAAAAAAATAAAAGCTCCCGAAGCCCAGTAAACGGGGCTTAAACCGAACAAAGATAATTTTTTTTGAAAAAACCACAGTTTATTCTTGACAGGGAGGGAGTAGTTTGATAGAATATAATAGTTGTCGCGAGAGAGCGTATCTCACGTGAGAGCGATAGACCTTTGAAAACTGAATAAAGTAGAATGACT
>Ga0153949_1000029_pt1 | contig 64759 bp, 106 predicted proteins | sample TSNJ033MetaG_FD_104705 | JGI IMG/M metagenome (GOLD analysis project Ga0153949, IMG submission 104705) | Attine ant fungus gardens microbial communities from New Jersey, USA - TSNJ033 MetaG | ecosystem: Host-associated > Fungi > Mycelium > Unclassified | place: USA: New Jersey, Wharton State... | reverse complement strand
TTTTTTGTCGCGACTACCTTGCAGTTCCTTCTGCCTGGTTATCTATATTACAATCTATCACATTAAATAATCACATTTTTTTCAATTTATTTTTTATAATCTATATATCATTAAGACATAATACAGGAGTGGCCTGCATTGTCATGCATTTGACCACTCCTGTTTATTTTTTAATGTTTAATTAATCGAAAATGTATTCAATCCCGCCTATTTACGCCAGCTTTTGGAGTTTCTCACTATGTTCAGTGACTACATGTTTTAAAACTTCTATATCAGCCTGCATCGATTCAATCAGTTTAACACTGGATTGATATCGCTTGCATGTTGACGTGTAACATGACTCAATATTTTGCAGACGCGGAAGAATATCATTTTCTTGTGTCAGTTCAATTCTCTTTAATCGGTCGTTTATAGGTTCTAACTTTTGATCTATCATGTTTGATATCGGTTTTAATTTTTGATCTATCATGCTTGATATAGCAAGCAACAATTCATTGTCAGACATTTTTTATCTCCTTTTAACAATAAGCTGGTTACAACACTGCTAATTATTAAAAAACCGTCAATACATAATATCCTAGAACTTTCCTTCAGTTGCCGCTTCCTCTAAGGAGACTGCAACTTCCCATTTTTAAAGGTATTCTTGTCAATTTGTTACCTAGTGGTTTCCTATTGACGGCTTATGACACCAAATCATGGCTTAAAATATCATTCTTCACCATGATAAATGTAGCCTGTGTATTTCCAAAATTCCATAGGTGATATATAATAATCAAACTGGGTGCTACCTTCTTTTTTGAATGCTACACCAAAAGGGAGAATACCCTGTATAATGCCTTGCCTTATGAATTGCTGGTCTTTTTTCATTACAGACGCAGCTACAGTTACCGGAACGTTTTCACCTGTAAATTCTGGTACATCTAAGTATACTTTCTTATTTTCCAATTGTCAATCTCCCTCTGTATTGTTTATTACTGTTTATTACTGAAAAACTGCTCTGCCTTAAATTTTAATTTATTAAACTTCATTTCCCCAGCAATCCCAGCCTATCCGCTTACCTCTGGCAAACAATTCTATCTTTTTAGCTTCTGGAAACATATCTTCCAGCATTTTATAAGCACATTCCGGCTTTTTGCTATGCTTAACAACCTTTTCACGTATTACATCTGTGTACTTACCACGCATTTCATCACATGGTTTTAATAATTTACCTTTCTTATAAAACCATAGTAAATATTCATGAGCATACCGTAAGGTGAATGCTGCCGGAATACCCGTAACCTTATCCCAAATAATTCTAGCATGCAATTCATATCCTAAGTCTTTCATCATTGTCTCTGTTTCAGGCAGATATTTGTCTATCGTCCACATGAACAGGTTATGTTTATCTTGGACATTATTGGTTAACACACTGGCATGAAAATCTTTTATCTCGTTTAAAGTCATTGTCTGATAATCCAATTCCATTCCGCTTGATTTCGGTCTAGCATTTTTCTTACCACCCTTTTTCTGTTCCCATGGTGGGTCTGTATAAATTACTTCATACTTTTTTACTGAATTAATAATATCTACTATCATTTCATGTACTTAGAGTAAAGACGTCTTTCCGCTGGCCAGCAAACCACATTACTCCTTTCCGCTTATTCATTTAAATCCTAATTGTTTAACTTTTCGGTTTTATATAATTCTGATAACTCACTTTCAAATTCCTTTATTTCGTCTTCTGAATGTTCTTCCGAGCAATTTAGGAGAATTGCTTCTAATTCCGCAATCCTGCAATGTATACAATTACACATAATAATATCCTTTCCTAAATCTTAAGTTAGCTGCCAATCAATTTTGGATTTTCATAAATATTACCGATTACTTTTGCATAATCTTCTAAGGGACCAATAGGCATATCCGGATATCCTTGCGTTTCTGCATAGAATCCCACGCTGTCCATATTGCACTTATCTGCAGGACAGTATGCCTGATATACTCCATACTTGATTACCATATTTCCAGCAAGGACTTGGCCTCCCAAATGGCTTTCGATAATATCCCCTTCGTATACCTCTTGACCTGATATATCATGTTTTCCAGAATATCGCATCAGTATATATCCGCTGCCGTCTTCCGGCAATTCTTCTTCCTGAAGCAGACTTGGCTCACCAGTCTGGTAATTATAATAAGTTACCTGATTATCATCCCAAATATGGAATGTATCGTGTTGGTCTGTTCCTACAATGTGCATACATTTATGGATTCTGTCAAATACTCTGAACTTCATTTCAATCATTTCTATTACCTCCACTTATTCTATACATTCTGTTTCAAAATCTACAATAGCAAGCCCATAGTCAAGATGTGTCCTTGCATCTCCGTTATAAACGTCTTCAGCAATTGCATTCGCTTCTTCTTCATTTTCTGCCTCTACTTCGATGGTATCTAATATAATTCTCACACTATATATCATGATTATTCTCCTACGCAATTCTTTCTTGGATGCTTTTCATACATCCCTTTCTGACCTGTATTTCACAAGCATTTCAGTCATATCCACGCTTTTTGCAGGTGTCGGTTCGGCGATGGTATCTTTTTCCTCTACGTCTTCAGGAAGTCCCGAAACATCAATCTTTGCAAGAGCATCAGACATAGTTCTGTCAGGTTCCACTCCGTAGGCTGCTCCCCATTGCTTAACTAACTTATTCGTATTAATTGTCAGTCCAATTCCCAAGCTGATAGCCAGTGCTTTATCCAATGCTTTCAATTCAGCATCAAATAGCTGGCCTATATAATCTCCTACCCTTCCTTTATGCACGGTATCAATCTGTTCGCATAAAACTATTGATGGTTTTGACGATGAAGCTACTCTGATATGTGTGGGCAGATTTCTCTTTTCCTGCGTTGTTAAGTAGGCTACTTCCACAATCGGAGAATGTACATTCCCTATATCATTGCTTACAATGACAGCAGGTCTGCCACCACTTTGCTCGCTTCCAGTTACTTCTTCCGGATACACGTAATAGATTTCACCTCTTGATACTTTATCAACCATTTTCAAATCCTCCTAGAAATTTGCTCTCACTTCTTTTCCGATATGTAACATCCCTTTTTCGTCCAAACTGCACTTACGGTACATCTTCAATTTGCCGCTAAACAGTTTCTTGATTTCGCCTGTCATTGGCAATTCCTGATAGATGGTTTCTTTTTTGTCATATACCAAAACTTTACCGCCACCGAGCAATTCTCTTTGAAACTTAACAACCATAAACATTCCTCCTTATTCTTTGTCTGTATCTAGCCAGAAGGCTTTCTGATTGCCCTCTGGTTAGATTTTTACTTACCAATCGGTAATTATATGGGTTAAATAAAAATCAGCCCGTTTTGAGGCTAATTCGCCTTGTTCTCCATTCAAGCCAAAGTGTGGCCACATTTATGCCAAGTCGCTTGTCCCGTCTGTTGCTTGAGAAATTGTTCTCAAGTCTTTATCATAATGGTAAACCTGATTTGACAACCTTTCTTCCAGACTTACTTCATTCATGTTGATTTCTGTGACCATCTGAGCCAGCGTATTTGGAGTACCAGCATTTGTAGAAATTGCAATAACCTCATGGATTGAAGATGGCATAATATAAAGGTCGCTTTGTAGTTTTTCAGCCAGTTTATGCAGAATATTTTCATTCAGCATAGATGCAGCACCATAGTAATTCATATCGTTGCTAATCACATACATGCACATGTCCTCAGGCATTTCCTCTACAAACATAGAAATGACTTCTTCTGGCAAACCTTGCTCAACATACAATTCATGCATTATTTCATTCACTTTTTTAACTACGGGTGGTAATATTTTTTCAGTATTCACTTCTGCCGCTGCAAAAAGAGATTCTTCATCAACATTCAACTTTTCAGCAAGTCCATTGTGCACAATCGTACTTGCATTTCCTCTGGAATCCTGCTCTATTATCCAGCGATAAATGATTGATAAATCCTGAAATGTACGGTGTGGAACTCCGCATAACATTTCTTTATTCTGTTTTGTATTTACTAACTGAAAGATGATATTGTCCTTTGCGGTATCAAAGTCAAATTTTTGTACAATCTGCATCATTCCCTCAAGGCCATGAACCATCGCATCCGCGGCAGTCCGTAATACTTCATGTAAGTCCCCACATTCCTTGTAATGCTCATACATGGTATCAATGTATATGTTTGGGGATGCTGAATATCCGGCATTTCCAGTGTTATACTTTTGAATCAGATTGATGCAGTCCACTGTCTTATTCACTTTTGTTACCTGCTGTATGCCAATACTGCAGTTCGCATATTCCGGCAGCATGTAGGCCAGAAATCTTTCTTTTACCATTTCTTTGAATATTTTATAATTCATCATAAATTTTTGCCTCCAAATAATTTTTTAATTTCTACTTTTTTCAATTACAATACCCATAACCTGTTCCAATCCATTTTGGGAAAGCCAAGAACCAAACTCTTCCCTTACTTTCTCATGTAATTCCTCCATCTTATCTTCTACTATTCTGGTGGTTTCTTTTGGCAAACCATCATCTACAAATGCTACACCTAAGAAATTAAAATCCATATCCCACCTCCGTTAAATTTTAAGTTAGTTTATCAATAAAATTATCTAACCTGTTAACAATATCCTCATATGCAACAGCTTTTCCATGTTCAAAATCGCCAATATCATCCGTTGCTCTTAATGCATTTCTTCTTTTTCCATCACATTGTTGTTTTAAAATCAACAATTGAATTTTTATATCTGCTTTCGTCATATGCTTCACTCCTAACTTTTGATTATACAAAATCTAAAAGCATTTCCTTTTCTTCCTCATCTATTTCGTTTCTTATGTATGCTCCAACTATCATGTCAACTGCGTCCATATCTGTCACTATTTTGTTTTTCAATCTATCGAAAATTATGTCAAACATACAGGTTGCTCCTTTCTGCGTTAAATTTATTTACATTCCCTTTGCTTCAAACATTATTTCAAGCTGTTTTTATTAACTCATATTTATGCTCTAACGCCTTACTGGCATTTTTACTCTTCTACCCACATTCTTGCGCACTCCTTCAGTATACATACACCATCACTGCACGAGTATGTGTTTACCTTGCACCGCTCCCAATAAAGTCTTGTCAATCTGCTACCCTCTCGGATACACCGTGCAGGACCACCAATATATCCAGCCGCAGAATCCCATTTTCTTAGTGGCAGATTATTAAAATGCACATCACTCTCGTATGCCTTCTTCAATTCATCAATGCTAAATGGAATACACTGCTTCACGTCTTCATAGCCAAGTGCATTAATAATCATCCTGTACTTCTGTTTAAATCCCTCATTCGTATTTTTGATTTCGTCTGGGATATTGAGTGCTTCATTAAAATTCATATTTTCCTTCCTATCTGCTCCATGAGCCAACTTTGTTTCCATTTACATCAAGCAACGTTCCAGATGTGCAACCATTTCTCAAATCCACTCCCACAATCCGAAGTAAACGATTGATTTCTGCCGCCTCATAATATTCATCTTCTTCGCCTGTTGACGGTTCCATGAATGCAGCTCCTCCGGTCTTGATTTCCAATTTAAACATCCTTTCTTCCTCACTTTCTACAAAATAATTTTTTCCAGCATTCCGGACACATGCCACTAATGAACATTTCCCGGATTTCTTTCGGCAAATCAGGAAGCAAATCCTGAATCTGCCCTTCTCCGTTATTGAACTTTCCAAGCCTATCATACTGGTCATACGTCATTTCAATAACCTTTTCTTTACCGCAAAACCTACATGGTACTTTATATAACATTTTCTCTTGCTTACCGCCGAAACTGCTGGCAAATGCTTGTAATGCCTCTTCTGCCGTTACTCCCATTGCTTTCAGTTTCTGTAACAGGTCTATGTATTCCTGCTGTGTCACTTCTATGGTTACTGCAATCATTTCCTCACCCGGCTCATAGGCATCACATCTGGCTTCCAGACATTTCTTGATATCTCTGCTTCTATCTGCACCTAACAACACGCAACTAGGCGAACATGGAAGATATATTTCATCTTCACAAGGATTCTTGCATTCTCCGCAATCCTTTCCAAAACAATTCAACATGTAATGTAGTGTTGGCATCTTCATCCCTCCTCATATTCTTCATAATCAATCTGCATTACCTCACAGATGCTTTCATAATCTAAATCATTTTCATACATGTTCTTAACGGACTGACCAATTGCCGTTCCACGCCATGTATCAATGTATCTTTCAATGTCTTCATTCAATCGCTGATTCCCTCTATAACCCATGCTTCTCACCTCCCCTCTGTGAAATCAATATATCCATTCTCTCTAATCTGATTTATCCAAGCATCTGAATACCCAAGAACTTTCTGAAGAGTCTTTATCTCGCTATCTGTAAGAAACTCTAAATTTTCAAGTTTATAACCCAGAAAATCTTTTTGCAGGAAGGTAATTCTTATATTCATGCGCTTTTCTGCTTCTGCCCTTGAACACTTATTGTAAATTTGCAGTCCCTCGCCATCATCATATCCCTCGCACATAATTCGCAAATTCGTGATATCTACTTCTTCATACTTACCCATTCAATCAACTCGCTTCCCGATGTATGCAGTGATTATAAAGTGACCGCCGTTTTCTCCCTTATTGCCGTGTTCGTAATAGCTAATGTGCAATCCCCCAATTGTGCCCCATCTAATTCCATGATTATCACAGTAGCTTGCCACCAGGTCACTTGCTAACTGGTTCTCGCCTCTCTTTAAACCATTGTAGACCTTCCTCTCTGTTTCGTTTGTATTCCACTTGCTGCCGTCAACTACCAGTGTAATCTTGGTGTAGGTTTCCATCTCGAACAGTGGAAATATATTTACGCCCAACTCCTTTACGGCGTGCATTGCATCTACGCTTTCTTTGATATCTTCCTGCTCCGTCTGATTCTCAATCCAAACGTTGGTTACTGTTTCGCCATATTCGCCGGTAAGAACTTCAAGCCTATTTCCTAAATCACAAATGCGGCTATAATAATTAAGTGTTGGGTGCCTGTAAATGTCATATCCTGCTCTTTCGCTTGAAGCATAATCTTTTTCATAATCGGTCGGGAAAATTTCGTTTACTTTATTCCATGCTTCCTGAATGCTATTGGCTTTCATCTTTTTTCCTCCTGCTCTGTTATCTTACCGTTTGGTAACTTTTTATCTTGCAATCATCTTATCTTACCGTTCGGTAATTGTCAATCATAAAGTTTATATTATTTGAAAGTTTTTAACAATAAATTCTGTAGTTGATAAAAGCAAGCCGGAGACTTGTTTCCTCCGGCATCACTTGTTAAGCATATTCATCTTTTCAACTAAATCCTTTTTCAGCATAAGCATCTCTAACACGATTTCATCAAATTTTCGTAGCACTTCTTTCATATTAACCTCTGATGGCTCTGTATCTGCGAGTTCCCCAGTGAACGCTCTGAACGATTCCCACTCAATCATATCACCATCTGCTTCCATGCCTTTATCCGGTTTTGCTTCATCTTCCTGTGCTACATTTTCAACTTTTAGGTTTCTTGCTTGTGGAACCACCTCCTGGAAAAACCAATCCCTGAATCCTTCCGGCAATTCCTGACCACGGTCAATGAACCGCCTTGCTTCTTCCTCGGAGAAACAATGGGTATTAGCCATACCCTGCTTCTTTTTGAACACCCATGGAACCATTCTTATTTTGCTGTTAATCCCAGACCGTGCTATTGCTTTTCCGGGAGCTGCATAGCCCATGCAGGATGCAATGTCAATCCCGACATAGATGTTTTCTCCCTCCGGCTCTACCATTACCCGAATTTCGCCAAACCTGTCATCCGTAAACACCACACAATTCTCAAAATTCTTCCCTTCAAACACATACCTATTCATGGCATACACCTCCGTAAAATACTGACCTGAGCTTCTCATACTTCATGCTAAACTCTTCTTTCAACAGGTTCATTGCAAGTTCCAAATGCACTCCGTCTTCACCGTCAGCTATCCCGATATGCCCACAAACAAACGTATCGTCAATCATCCGGATTAGTGCTGCCACTTCATTCATTTTGATGATGCAACTTTCTAATTCTCGCATACTTACCACTCCTTCGTGTCTTGATTCGGAGCTTCGGCCATGGTATAATAATGTTGCTATTACTAAAACCGTAGCTTCAAGCTCGTTTTGCAACCACTTTTGATGCCCGTCATAAGTGGTTGTTTTTGTTACATCATCATTCTAGCTTACCGACTGGTAATTGCAATTGAGGTTGACGAAATTATATTATTTTATCCGCAAGTTACCGATTGGTAAGTTAAGAGCAAAACTAAATAAAGTAAGTGTCAATAGCCAAATTATCGCCATACTTTTGAAATAATTTCTTTGCTTCTTCTTTGGTTATGGGAGAGATACTGTCTGTTCCATTATCCCATTCAACATATCTCGCTACAAAGAACCTCCTGAATGAATCTACATACAGTTCAAAAGCCATTCCGTCAGTATACTCATTTTCACCATCACTGTAAAAATCACTGCAAAGAGCGTCTGCCTTGTAGGTATCATACACTATGCCATTCCTCACCTGTCTCAGCCTTCTGCCATGTCCTATCTTCCGGGATTCAAACTCAACTCCGCTTTCCAGCTCTATCAACTTAACCTCATAGCCCAGCGTATTCATCATCCGGTTCCACTCTTCTGCCGTGAACGAACCTTTCTTCAGCCTCTGCCCGAAATTCTGCGGTGTCCAGCCCATCATCTTTGCAAATTTCCGCTGAGATATATTCTTTGACATCAGAGCATCCTTCAGTATTTCTGACATATTCTTGCCGCCATCATCTGTACTTAATTCCATATTTTTCATTTTTACCTCCCCCATATTTTTTCATTTATCCTCATGCGTCTGCCTCTTTTTTTACATATAGCTCTTGCGTACCGTCCAGCACTTTCTTTTCATCTTCACTCTCAAAATACCATCCATATGGTTCCAATGCTTCGTATCCTTTCATCAGTGCATTTCCTTTGGCCGGATTGAATTGTAATTTATAATCGAATGTTTCATTGGTACCTGTCATGGATGCGTTCAAGATAATCAGCATCTGATGAAGCGTGCCGAGACTCTCTGCTTTCTTTTGTGCCTCCTCCCTTTCTTCGTCCGTATGGTTATATTCATCTTTGTCAAGGAAAAACCGCCTTAGCGTTGATTCATATATGCAGGCCCCAAGCGGTACCAGCGCTTGCCATATCAAATCCACTTCCTTCGCCTCATCTTTTACCGCATCAATCTTTCCAGAAATGATATTCTGGATAAACTCCTTTCTTCTGGCAGAACTCTCTTTGAGGATAGCCTTAATCTGCTTCCTTACCTTATCTTTCTGTTTCTGCTCCTGCTCCCAAGGAGAAAGTTCCCTCTTTTCTTTCGATGCTTTCGTAATTACCCGAAGGGATCTATAGTATACCAGATAGTACATCTGCTCCTTCTCTTCAGGAAGCTTTATCCGTTTGGGCGCATCCTTTTCAAGCTCGAACTCTTTGACGGTTTTCCACTTTCCGGAATACATTTCATTCTCAGCTTCTTTCGGTGCCTTCTCTATACCAAGGTTTTTCAGCATATTACCAATGACTTTGGCAGTTTCTGCCCTTTTTGCTTCAGCCACTGCGCTCTGCGCTCGGTTAACAATGTCTCTGGAATTATTGGCCTCTTTCAAAATCTTATTTCTCGCCTTAACATCTTTGACCTTCTCCAGCTCATACAAATCCTTCAATGTCATCTGAAAACTATCGTCCTTCTCCTTTTTCTGTAACTCCTTCTGGTCCAGCTTTGCGATATTCAAACGGTGTCGGATAGTTGTCTTGCTAAAACCTGTCTTTTGGGCTATTGTTTCCTCTGTTTCCCCAAGGTTCAGCATCATTTGAAAGCCCTGTGCCTGTTCGTAGATTGTAAGGTCATTGCGCTGCATATTTTCTTCAAGCATAGTTGCCATCTGTTCTTTATCGCTCATTTCCTCAACAATTCTGCATGGCACTTCCAGAATACCCGCTAGCTTTGCCGCTGCATGGCGTCTGTGTCCGATGATTGCCGTATATTCGCCCGGTTGACCTTCTAACGGTATAACCGTAAGGTTTTGCATTACTCCGTTCTTTTTTATTGATTCTGCAAGCTCCGCTAAATCTCCAAGCTCTTTTCGTGGATTTTCTGGATGTGGATGTATAAACTCAATCCCGATGTTTACAATTTCTTTGTTTTTCATTCTTTTTTCTCCTTTCAAGAGTTAAATTATAGTTGATAAATTAACAATGTTCATCTTGGCTAACGCAATCATCTCAATCTCTATCCTCTCATTCTCCACCTCCATATTCGAACTCATTCAAAAGATAATCAATCCCCTTTGGATGATGGCAGTCGAACCAGCCCCAAACCTCATTCTTTTCAATTCCTGCAGGAAACTCATATCCACATAAGCTAAATTCTTTTTCAAAATACTCACGCCCATCTTTATCAACATCCAACGGTATCTCTTCAAATTCCTTCCACATTTTTTCAACCATGCGGTAACATATATCTTCGTCCGGGTTATAGTTACAAGGAAAACCATATGCCCTGCATTCACTACATATCATCAGCCGTCTCCCACAGTTAGGACAATATGCTACATATCCTTGCTTTCTTGTATTCCATTCAATAGTATTTTCTTCAACGCAATGTGCACACATTTCTGTAACCAGTGACATCCTTATTGCTGTGATTTCTTCCCGCTTTTTTATTACCAGGCTTTCCAATTGCCTCTTTTCTTCCCTCAGTACAATGAGTTCGTTCCTAAATTCTTTTCTAATAGCGTTCATCATAGACATCCTTAAACCTCCTTTCCGAATGTTTCGCGAGCCATTTGCGCAATCATTTCATTTCTCTCTGATTTATCATCAAAGATTCCTTTGCAGGCTTCCCCCAGTTTGCTTATATTTTCCTCTGTAACCGGAATTTCAGCATTTTCCAATGCCAATTCCAAATCTTCATCGCACCAGCTTTCTGTATACCAACAACCTACATCCATAAACATCCTCCTATCCATAAATCACATCATCAAACAGTGCATACTGAATTATTGCATCCGCCGTAAAAGCATCTGCATAACCTGGATCCAAGCAAAGTCCATGACCAGTGGAATCCAAAAAACCTCCTGCTATCTGTTTTGCAAAGTACATTTTCAATCCTTTCATGAACTTGCCTCTTGTCAATTCATAGGCCTTATCTTCTTCACTATCGTAAAGTCGGAGTTTTCCACCTCTGCTAATTTGCTCACTGCCGTATTCTCCCAAATATTCTCCAATTACTTCTGCATTGCAGCACCAGTAAGTTATGCCGCCTTCCAATGCACTGCACATAATATCATCAATATCCTCATTCGTTACCACGACTTCAAATTCAATTTTAAGCTTCTCAATGTCTCTTCTTTCTTCCACATCTAATCCTCCTCAAATGTAATAACAACTGAAATTCCAGTGATTGCCGAACTCATAATAGAGGCCGTATCGCTCGAATATTGCATCAAACTTATTTCTGGTGGTAGGATACATTCCGTAGTAAAGCATCTCGCACACCGGACCTTCAAAACTCATGCTGAAGATATGAGCCGGATTCACATACTCAAAAAATGTTTCTGGCTCAATCCCTTCTTCTACAAACAGATGTTCCCGGTCATTGTAGTAATAGTGACCGTCCGGACCTTTGCAACCAAATCTCTTATGATTGAAGTAGATGTCCACGTCCTGCCACATCCCATGTCTCAGCAGGAACTCCCTGATTTCCAGTGCCAACTGTTCTATCTGCACCTCCGTCAATCTCTGTTTTTCCAAAATATCCATAATCTGCTCCTTCCTCCGGCTGTCTGCCGGGTGGGTCTCATTCCGAATCACTCCGCAAACACAAACTTCGGGGAATACTGGCGTTCCTTACAATGCTTCAGCCAGTCCCTTACTTCCTGGTTCCAATGCTTCTGCCCGGCAGTATGCCTTCCATCGGTAAAGATGATGCCCCTCTCGCTTTCAATCTGGTGTATCCAGCAGTTAGGTCCGCCCCACTGCGGCGTAAACCCAATCCTGGAAGGCGTCTCATGCACAGGGAAGAACATTCTCAACCATCCCTTCTCCTTGTCCGAATAGTCCTGCTTCATCTGCCCGAATATCCACTCCTCTAGTTCTGCCAGATTCGCAAACCGTTTCTCATGCTCCTTCCTGAAATAATCATTGTGATACTCCTCATAACACACTGTAATCACTTTCATCCCTCCTATCTCACCAAGTCCTTGACCTTGCTATGTTCGCCGATATACAGATCCCTTTCAATGCCGCCGAACGGAGTCCGTATGTTCTCCAGTTCGCTCAGCATCACGCTTCCCCACTCCCATTCAAAGATATGGCAGTATCCGAACAGCTCCCAATCTCCATCCTCCTGCTTCTCGCCTTCGGTAATCAGCCAGGTTCCGGTACCGAACGGATTGAAATACTTCACCACAACTTCGGCATCCATACCCTTCCCATCCTGGCTCATTAATGGAAACTCCTTAAACTTCTTCTCAATCTCTTTTGTCATCAACTTCATTGTTTTCTTCCTCCTATCTCTCTAAAATATCTATGTAGTATGTCATGCAAACACCTTTACCGTATTTGCTGTCAACTTTCCAGTTTTTGCATTTCAGCAATTCAGGAACTTTCCAGAGCGGAAGCCCATCAAACAAGTCCACCCTGATTTTCGTTCCAGCCCGAAGCTGTTTCCTGTACCCTGCTTCAGGTCCTCTGGAACATTCAGTAAATATCCGATAATTGCCTTTTCTCAAACCATGTTGTGCCACCCAGCAATCCTCCTCACATGCTTTTCTGTATTCTGTTCTATGTACCAATTTATGTATTTTTTCCGTTCTTTCACAGTAGGGCTTTTTAAAGGTGTAACATTTTTCAGATAATCTGCTTTTATCCAGATTTTATTGCCCTGTTCATCATAACAACCAGCTATTCCTTCAGTGCCGTATCCGGTAAAGGTCGGTCTTTCACCAACCCAAAAAACATTCAGTTTCTTTCCTTTCTGAACCTTTCTGCCTCTTACCACCACTGCATCAATTCCTGCTTCAATACGACTCTTCTTTTCGATTACCGACTGGCAGAAGCTATATATTGCTGATTTCTTGGTATGTTTTAGAATATCCCTTGATATTATTTCACTGACTTCCACTTCACATTTGATTCCTATGAAGTCATGACCATCCGAGCCGTAATATCCAATATTGACCGTCTCGTATTCATGTTTCTCAATATTCCATACCAGCGCATATTCACTAACCATGCCATCAATCCAATAATGGTCCCATGTTTTTATAACAGCCCCTTTGAAAGATATTGTACCATTTTCGATAATTGCCATCTTCTTTCCTCCTTGTCTACTGGTGGGGAGTTAATACCAATCATTCCTTTCGTTCCCTTCCTTTAACAACTCTCACTGGATACTGAGGACAATTCTCGGCATACTCTCTCTTCCTGTCATTGATTTCCGTCTTGCTGTACTCAGTCAATTCGTGTTCCCATCCGTATCCATAATTTACATACATCCTCCAGCAATCTACTGTTTTCCTTTGATACTGTGTCATTTGTTACCTCCCTTCTCCCCCTGCCATTCGGTTTTCCATTCCATCTGAATAACTGTGCTGGTTTCATATACCGGTACCAGTTCTAATTACTTTCAATTCTTCTTTCGTCCTTAACCTCTTGTTTTTTCATTTACTTCTTGATTCGTCTATGTTATACTCAACAGGTAGGGGAGCTGTAACTCCCCTTCTGCTGAGAACTGTCCCTTCAATATCGCTTAATTCTGGGTAGAATAGCTGTTGGGCAGTTCTTTTGTTTCTGCTTTTTGAAGCATGTCTGCGATTTCCTTAAGCTCTTCTTCAGTTGCCTTGTAAGGATTGAATGTGTCCAGCCCGGCTTCCATTGCCAGTTCCATGATTGCTTCCGTACCAGTGTATCCTTCGTCTTTCATTTCCCCGACTTTTTGATTGATTCTCTCAATGTATGTCATATTAACTTCCTCCTTTCCAACTTACCTTCCGGTAAGTTGTTTTGTATCTTCATCATAACTTACCCACTTCTGGTGTCAATCGGAAAGTTTACTTTTTATGGATTTTTATTCTATGCCGTCTTTGCTTCCTCCACAAATTTTTCAGCTTCCTCCCGGCTATCAAACCAGTCATTATAAACATCCTTGCATTTCAAACTCTTAGAACTATTATCCGGCTTACAAACGGTCTGAATAACATTTGTGATTGCTGCTTTTACCGTTCCTCTGTCATCAATGGAAGTAGTCACGCAATAATAAGTTTTCATGCCGCCTAGCGTCAGCTCATATGCACCTGCTTCCTCTGTTGTAAGTGCCGTACTGTACTCTATGTACCCCCACGCTTCCCGGCCGATTTCTTCACAGAATGTCTTCGTATCAAAATTCTCAATCCTCTCAACCTCTACTTTTTTCGGGAAACCTCCCGGAAGAACTGGGCGTTGTGTGCTGTAATATCTAACCATTTTCTCTGCCTTTCTGTTTGATTAGTCCGTATATTCTTTACGGTATCCTATAATGTCATAGCTTCCATCTTCGTTCATTTCCTCGCTGAAAATAGGCACTTCGATATGATTTTCTGCACAGTCCAAGCAATCAGGAAAATCATCATATATATCTTCACATACAACTTTCCCATTTTTATCAACTGCAATACAAGCAGCCTCGTCCCCATATATCTCGTGTTCAAGCAGGAATATCTTACATCCTCTGTGGTATGTTTCATCGATTACATACCATGTACCAATACGCCCTTCCACTCTAATGTTGTCCGTGTTTCTTGTAATCGGTTGACCTTTTACATGATTAACATATTTCTTAGCCATCTATTAAGCTTCCTCCCATTCGGTAGATTTCATTTCACATCTGATAACACGCTTCATGATTTCAACTGCTTCCTTGCTTCCACTTTCAATCATCCAGCCTATCCAAGACTTCAAGTATGTCAGATACGTTCCATCTTCAAGCTGTTCAACATACTCATTGACATATTCACCAAATGTCACGTCCCCACTTTCATCAACCGCAACTGCTAACTTTGCACACCTTACTGCTATCTCTGCTACTAAAGGTCCTTTCATCTTACACCTCCAATCCAAATTCTTTCACCGCATCTTCCATCATATAAGCCAGCTCTTCTTCCATCTCAAACATCCATCCATGCAGGTATTCGTCTCTGGCTTCTTTGTCATCCCAATTCTCTCTGCTGAGTCCGATACTGTCAAATACCATGTATCCATCACCCAGAATTTCAAATAATGGCTTGCCATATTTAGTCACCCACTCCTGATTAACTGCAATATCTTCAGCGGATGCTTTCGCAACATACAAAACCGTTGCGTTATCTCTGTCATACTGGAAACTCTTCTTTTCTCCTTCGTAGCTGATTGTGTAAACGCTCATGCCATTTCCTCCTTTTATTTTCCAGCTATCTTACTACTTTTCAGACCAGGAACCAGAGCCATGTCGGTAGCTCCCAGCCTTACTGCTTCGTTTAGATTAGCTTTTACTTCTACATTCCCTCTATTATTTGAGGATACGTTCATATTTTGAAATTCTTTCATTAATTTCCTTCAAGTCGTTTTTAATTTCATTGAGTTCCTTTTGAAAAGGATTACCAAAGAGACTCCAGGGCAAATCCAGGTTTCTCCATTTTGGACTTCTCTTTACCTCAACGTAGTATTCTCTTAAATACTCTCTATGCTCTATTGCTCTTTCTAAGTGCTTTTCTGCTTTCTGTCTTGTCATGCCAACCATTCCTTTCACTCTTAACCAATATGCTTACCGTTTGGTAATTTATATCTTGCAATCATCTTAGCTTACCGTTCGGTAATTGTCAATCATTAAGTTTATGTTTTTTGAAAGTTTTTTAAGATAAACGACGTGCTTTATATAATAGAAGAAACTCTTTTTCAAGAGCCTCTGAGAACTTCTGAAATGCTTCTGAATACGTTTTTACTGTTAGCCATAGATTATATTGAATAATTCTGTAGGATTGACTGGGATTCATTACGTCAAAAAACATGCTTCGTTTTTGTTCATTTTGTATAGATAGTGCAAACACTCTAACAAACATTGATTTTATGTGTGTACGTGCGTGTTTCATTTTCTTCTTTTTTCTGGTTATGGTACTGGTGATGGTACTGGTACTGGTTACAGTGGATTTTTCGGTGGATTGTCCATAGGATTGTCCGAAGGACGTTTGAAATGATTGACTTTTCAGATAAAATGAAATTTTCTCAAAATAAAAAAAATCCCCTGCCGTTTGACAGGGGATAAATATTATAATCTCTTTGCATATTCAAGGGAAATCCATCCGGCTCCGGATTTTAATTTTCCCCAACCGTTACTCTCTTCAATAATGGTATACTTTTCGTCCTTTTTTACAGTAGTTGCAATGCCGTAGGAAGTACCAGCACCTTTCCTCACATTAAGGACTTTGGCGGTAATCGTTACTGTATAAGGAAATTTCGATGTAGCTGCTGTGCTTGTGGCATTTCCAGAATAATTTGTGTAACTAAGGCAAATCCATCCGGCTCCGGATTTTAACCTTCCCCATCCGTCCGATATTTCAGTTACGGTATAGCTTCCCTTATCGGTGATGGAACCTGCAATCGTATATGAGGTTCCCGGACCGCTACGGATGTTTAAAGAATCAACCGTAACCTTTACAACTGTACCTGTTGTACTTTCTGAAACATCAGATGTGCTTTTGTTATCGGTGCTTGCTACTTCAACGACTTTTCCACCCATAGCCGCCTTGACATCCTGCCTGAATTGATTCATCGTCAATCCAAACTTGGACCAGATATGCTCAACATCCCCATGGTTTGAAGCCAGACCTCGCTTATTGCCTTCGCTATGAGAGATAACCACTCCGTCTGCAAGTGGATTAAGACCATACTTTTCACAAAGGTATGACGTAAGCTCAACCGCATACTTATACGTTGCAAGCACATGTGCCTTGGTTGCCTCCGGATTTTTTTCAGTCCAATTTGCGCCACTCGTATATGCAATCGTTGCCGGCTCCGTCATTTCAAAACTGATATGGGTATTATTGCAGGAACCTTTTGAGCCGATTCCACAATGCCATGCTCTCCAATTCCACGGTAATAACTGATACACGTTCCCATCTGTACCTAACACTGCATGAACACATACTTGTGCGGATGCACTCTGCCAATTCTTCACAAACACAAGAGGGTCTGGTTGTGGACACCCCACGCTATGAATCATGATACCAGATGGCGTAATAGTCTTTCCTGCCTTATAGCATGGATTCTGGGTTGCGATTTTTTCAATAACCTTCATTGCTGATTCCTCCTTAATTTCCGTTGTAGGGTTGCGTCCCTCATACTTCAAAGGTGCGGAACATATATATTCCCTTAAAACAATTCTTTCACTTGATTCGCCGCCTGAAGTCGAATACCTGGTAGTTCCGCTCACTGCATAACGCTTGTCATAGCATATTTCCAACAACTCAATTGCCTTAACGGATTCTGGGTCATGAATGCCTTCCGTATCCATAGCCGCCTTAAATTCACTGTAGGCTCCGGAACTTCCCCTATGGACCGCCCAGCTCCACATGCATTCCTGCATTGCACTGCAGCTATTGTTTGGATTATAATATCCGGTCAACTTTTTCATGAGGGGTTCGTAATAACTGTTCTGGATATATTCGTGTTCGTATCTAAAAAACTTATCTGCCCCTGCTTCGTTGTAACATGTCGTCCAGATGCTTTGCACTTCTTCCGGTGACGAACAATATTCTGCTCCCGGCCATGTCTTCTGTGCAAAATCAGATTTTCCGGAATTAAAATACAAGCCCACCGTTTTCCAGGGAAAATATTTCTTCAGGAAGCTGATACAATTCCCCCAGCGTAAGGTAAGCTGATAGGAACCACAACTCAATCCCCAATCGTTACCGCAACTGCCAAGAGCAAGACTGCCTTTACTTCCTGATTCAAATTTCTTTACGAGTTTCCCGATATAATCATCCATAAAATTACCTCCAAAAAAGAGGGCTATTCGCCCTCTTCTTCAATCTCTACGGTTGTTTCCGTATATGAAGCATCCGCAAGCCCTTCTCCAATGATGTAGGTAATTACTGAGGCTCCTGCCATAATCAATGCCGTTACCTGCGTTGCCGCACTTTCCGTGCCGCCTGTTGCTACCACCATCATGGAAACAAAACTTGCTACCGCCGTCCACAGTTTCCTGCTCGTAAGTTTCCTAGCCCAATTAATATTTTTCAACTTGGTATCCTCCTTTGGATAAAATTATAGAGGCTCTTAAAATCCTCTGGTTGTTTCTGGGTTACGTTTAAATTAGTGATAGGTATAAATGTTTGCCTTGCCCACAAAATCTGAAATTAGGGCAAATATGCACCGCATGATTCATATCAAAATGAAGCAAGGACGATGGCAACAATGGTGCTTACGACTGCCGCAATGGCGGCTCCGGCCGTTGTCCTTTTTAGCCATTTGTTGCCTTCTTTCAATTCGTTCACATCTTCCTGTATCTGAGTATTCCACTGCTGTAGCTTTATAATGTCTCGCTGATTGTCGTATGCTTGCTTCTTTGAATTTTCCCAGCTTTCTATTTTTGCCTCAATCTTTATCAGGCGGTCTAAAACTTCACGTTCAAAATCTTTACTTTCTGGCATACTCTGTCCTCCTTTTAATTTGGTTTCTGCATAAAAATAAGACCTTTCCAGGTCCGTCCCTAATCCTCATATATCCTCCCTTCTATGCGTGTCCTCCTGTTGCCATATCCCTGAATCTCCATTACACTGTACCTACAGGCTGTAGCGAGCCGAGTATTGAAGGAAGGAGACAATACATATGGATTTTGAAGTCATTCATCAATCTATTAAATCCCGGATTGACAAGCAATATCCACCAGATGAATCAATGTCTAAAATGGCAAATGTCATAAGCAGCCAGGCTTTGACAGTCACAATCGAATGTCTTAAAATGTATCATGAGCAGCTGGAACAAGAATGCCATGACAGACCTCATTCATCCGGTCAGCAATAATTTCTAATATTTTATCGGCATTCATTTCACTCTGTTTCAACTCTTGAACTTGCGCTTCGAGGGTTGAAACTCTTCTTTCAAGCTCCTTAACCTTCTCTTCCATCCGTTACCTCCTCCTTTCCCATTCACGGCGTATCCAATACTTTTATAAGCTGGTTGTTCTGACGGATCACTTCCTGTAATTTTTCATCCAGCTTAAAAGTGGGTTCAATGCAGTACAATTTCATCAATTCAGCTATTACATACTGCTGGTTTTCAATAATTGTGTTCTGCAATTCCAATAACTCCTGCTTGCTGTAGTTCATGGCACTCCTCCGTTTTATCAGCATGTGTCAGCACTAATTCATTTAAAATCTTTCTTTTCAAAAGGTAGCTGTCGCAATGCTCCAACATGCCTAAATAACTCATTAACGTATTAGTAACATCAGTGAAAGACACTTTATATACCTTATATCTCCTTGCTTTTGCCTTCAAAGTTCTTTTTATCCTTAAGCTGGTGCTTTTCCGGATTGTAACATGAGTTGCCCATACCCGGTATCCGACAAATTCGATTCCTTGATTAATCGGTCTTATGCAGGTCTTTTGGTTTAAGTGAAGTTCAAGTTTGTCAAGAAGAAAAGTTTCAATCTTGTCTTTCCATTCCTTCAACTGTTGTTTGCTATCGCTAAGAATTATCACATCATCCATATAACGGATATAGAAATGTATCTGTAATTCCCGTTTGCAAAACTGGTCTAATGTATCCAGATACACATTTGCAAACACCTGTGACAGAAGGTTCCCAATCGGCATACCTACATCAAAAAGGCGTTCCTCTAATTCAACTTCATCTGGGGAACGCCAAAGCGGCAAGCCAAATGGGGTATGTTCGCAATCAATTATGCCGTTTAACAACTGTAAAAGCCTTTTGTCCTTTATTTTCTTTGCTAACAACGATTTCAGGATTTTATGCGAAATACGGTAAAAATACTTGCTTATGTCCAGCTTCAGGTAATACCAGTTATTTTCCTTTCGGCTGACTTGTGCTAACCAGTATTTCAGCCTTAACATTGCGCTCAGTCCGCCACGTCCGGGTATGCATCCGTAAGAATCCTCTATATATCCCTTTACCAGTATCGGATTAATCACCCTGTATATTGCCCATTGGACAATCCTGTGTTTAAAGGCAATGGACATTATCATCCTTTGCTTTGGTTCATAGACATAAAAAATATGATAATTTTTAATTTCATACCTTCCGTCCAATACTTCTTCCTGCAATTCCCGGAGCAACGCCCACGAGTCAAAATTATATTTTAGAACATCCCTATTGTACCGTCTTCCCTTGGAAGCGTCCTCTAAGGCATTGTACAAATTATCCATAGAGAAGATAATGTTGAAAACATTCTTAATCTTCAACTTTCTAACCTCTTCATGCTTATTCCATGTGTTGCAGCTTTCACCTGACGAAATTCGTCATGGTTACTTGCGGCTTCCATGGTCTGCCTTAATGAATTCTGTTCACCAAGGCTTTTATTTTCCTCCTGCCTTCCGGCCCAGAGTGGAAACAGGCTCCTTTATACTCTATGTACTGGAATGGCACCCATGAGTGACAGACATCTGACAATAAGAGTAAAGCGGAGCGGAAGCCAATGTTCCAGTTCACGTTCGAACGTGGATTGTTGAGATTGACCCTGAACACGCCAGCACTGCTAGTGTTGTTCCAACTGCCGCCGCAAATCGGCAAACGCAATAGCCGGTTCCCAAATTTGATTATTGTAAACCTTACTTCTTTACTTCACGATTCTGACATGCTTTAATCCAGCCACCCAGCATTTTACCTATTTCAACCAGATAATCGTTCATTACATTCCTTTTCTTATCCGGTAGGAAACCCAGCCGGTAGGACATTTTTACATATGTCTTCATCTTCATGATTTCAACATCCAACTCCTGCAGGGTGGTCTTCTTGTAATATTTCTTTTCAGCTTCAATAGCTCTTTCCAACATGGTATCCATGCTCCGTTTCATATCTGCTACCATGGCAAACCTTTCTGATTTTGGATATTGTGCTAAAGCCGGATATGCATATTCCATCATGTCTTCAATTTTCTGTAAGATTTTCAGTGTTTCTGTTTCGTTTTTCATTTTTCACCCCATAAAAGCCTATACCGTCTGAGATATAGGCTTTATTTTCATATAGGCTCACTATCGTTCGCCTATCAGGTTACAGGGTAACAGGTTACAGGGCAACATAAGCGGAGCGGAAGCCAATGTACCAGGACACGTACGAACGTGGATTGAGGAGATTGACCCTGAACACGCCAGCACCGCCAGTGTTGTACCAACAGCCGCCGCAAATCGGCAAACGCTCGCCGACAGTATTCATCCAATGATAATCTCCACCGTAATCACCGCCTGGTTCATCTGGGTATAGTAATAATACTTTTGCCAGTTCAGGTGCGGTAAGTCCAGAAACCAACGACATTGCGTTATATTGCATTCCGTTTCCTGCATCTGTCGTATAAGTCACCGAACCATTGGTAAGCTGGATTTTACTGGATACCCAATCCCACTTCAGAGTTCCTGATGTTCCAGGTGCTACCAATGAACCGTCAGACAATATTGCTTTCCATTCCGTGGACGTTGCGGACATACTTGTTTCTGCCAATAGACTGTTGGAGTATGGAATAATCTGGATTTCTCCTGCCATAAGCCTCATTCCGGCACACCATTCCCATACATTACCGTTCAGGTCAGCAATACCATCCGGCATCCAATTGTGATACCAACTTGCTGGACCGGAGCCTGTCAAGCATCTTGCCGTCCTACCATCGGATTCATAAGCACACGGAACACCCTTTTCATGCGCGTATGAGTGGTCACCTCCATAATTGTTGTTCCCCCTCGGCATTGTTCCGTTTTTCCGACACCAAAGAGCAATTGCAGACCAGAGGGAATATGGATTCAATCCCCATCCTTTACCCTTGTTTCGGCAATAGGTATTTGCGGCATCCCAATTTAAGCTCACTTTTGGGTCACGCATAGGAAGCGAATATGCTCTGTCATTCAATACGATATTCTGGAACTTAGATACATAAATTTTATCTTTCTCTACCCCACCCACCAAAAATGCTGGATGGATATTCTGGCTTCCACCAGTCATAATTTCTGAAATCTTCATTTTCGGAAACGGCACCATCACGGAAGGCATTTCCAAATCATCATACAAGACCGTATTTTTTCCTCCGGACATAGCCTCTATTGCCAACTTAAAATCATCAAAATTTGCCATTTGCCTATACCTCCAATTCCCATAATCTTAATTCACACTTTTCAATGTCAAAAGGAACCGGCTCCCTGTCTATAATAGTTGGGGATACCGTTCCTTCTCCTTCACCATCTTCCGTATATTCCGGATTAGGTTTTTCTATCTCTGTGTATTCCCTTTCAGGGATAGTGACCTGAGCTACATACCTTAACCCATCGGCGGTACCGCAAACAAGTCCTCCTGTATAGTCCATGCAGACATCTACCAATACCTCGTAATCCCTTTCTTTTTTGGAAAGATTAATCGCCATCTCACCATCGTTGAAATCAATGTTATTCCCTGCAACCTCATAAGGAATAAATTTCTTGCCATCTTCCGGCATATGAATTACCTTCATCAAAAATACCTCCTTCTTTTTTCAGCCATCTCAATAGCTTCATTCGTTCTGGCCGCCGTAATTTCCGCTGCTTCACGCATGGCTGGGTTACTGCGGTCAACGCCATACTTTTTCATGACATATTCTGCATCAGTCTTACGTTTTTGGTTCGGAATGATTATATTTGCCACATCAAATTCCTCCCCTCACATAAAGATTCAACACAACGGAGCTTGCAGAGCCAGTAAATGCTACTTTAAACCCATTCAACAGCTTATCACTGTATTCAATATTACCGACCGCACCGCCTGACACGCTGACCGTTTCCGCTTCAATTGTGTAATCTTTATTGTTCCTTGATGCAGATAATTGGACTGATTTTGTGGAATTGTTGTGCGGATATAACTGCGTATTGGTAAGTGTAACCTGAATCTTTTCACCAACCAAGCCATCAGCCGTATTTCTTACATGCCGGATATTCCGGGTATTCTCATTAACCATCAGCATAGCTTCAAATGCCGCAAGGTCCATGGCATTTAAGTTTGTGGCGTTCTGCGGAGTGCCTTGCTGCTTAATCTTTCCAGGTGAGGCAGCCAACTGAACCAGTCCGTTCCCCAAATCGGTTTCTTCAAACCGTCCGGGATATTCAACGATATGGTCTTTCCAATTCACCAAATCCCTCATGCTCCATTATCCTCCTTTTCGCTTATTATCAGTTTGCAGACATAATAAAAGCCCTCTGCAACCGAATCCATCTGTAAGGATTCCTGCTTTGAGAGCCACAAATCATTATTTGTGTCATACAATTGGATTTCTGTAACGGTAACCGCCCCGGTGGTTTTTGTTTCAATCTTAAATCCTACCTCAACGGCTCCATCATTTGTCACCTCAACCGAATCAATTATTGCTTTGTAGTAGGTTGAGCCTGCTTTGTACTTCGCATAGGCAACAGTCCGCTTGGTATAATCCCTATAGCCCTGTATCGCCTTGCTTGTCAATAACTTCATGGTATGCCTCCTTCCTATATCTCAAAGGTGTTGCCACATAGCGGATACCTTATGGCAAACGTTTCTGTTTCCACCTCTGGAATCATTGAATTGTCTGACTGGCCAACTCCGTTGGACGTTATCGGAACTGTGCCGGATAATTCATATTTTATTTTCTGCCCTTTACCTTCAGTCTCTATCACTGCCTGTTCCTGCACTACTGCCAATCTCCGGTTTACTACTGGATTCATGCCTGATTCTGTGTTTCCTGTGAGGTCATATTGAACATCCCATATGTCAGAATCTGCCGCCAGATGTGCTTCTGTTTCATGCACTTCCCATTTCCAACTGGTTCCCGGCTTTGTACCGGCAACCGGATTTTGAAATCCATATACCTCTGCATCCAAATCGGCTTCTATTTCAGCCTTAGTGATAACAGCCCTCCGGCTTGTCATAGGATTGGTTCCGGTTTTCAGGTCTTCTCCGGTCATCTGGTACTTTACTGCCTGACTATTTCCTGAAGCATCAATTTCCGTACCTGTACCAGCTACTTTTAAGCCTCTGCTGGTTTTCGGATACAACCCGGCTTCTCCTGAATTACCTGCCATGGGGAAATGTGCTTTGTTGGGAATCCCTGAAGTACTCACTAAAACAGTGGATTTTAATGTACGCAACTGGGTACTTAAGTCCGGAACCGTACCGCACAATGTATATTGCTGTTTGTATTTTTCTGTCTTTGTACCGATTCCCAGATAAGCAACCGATGTAAAGCGTAACGTAAATGATACATGGGATTGCTTAATTGCTTTCAGCCTTTTTATTGCGGTTGTTACATCAACAGCATTATCACCACTTTCAACTTCAACTGTGAATGTATTTATCGGTCCTGATTCATCATCCACATGTACTTTCCGGCCTATGGTGTTCCCCAGTATGACTTCCATCCTGTAGGGGTTCATCGGTGTCCGGATGTCTCTTTTATTAAAGATGTATTTCCGGCGTTCCTCATACGGCAGATTTTCCCTGACAGGAAGGGTATATTTCTGTTCGTGATATCTCAATCCCCATGTGGCGGTTTCCGGAAAAGCCTGATAGGGAAGTTCCTCAAAAATCTTTCTGGCTTCATCCATCTCCAAGCCCATGATTTGATACATCCATTTGCCGACATAAGACTTATCATAAAACCCATTTGATACGCTATCCAGCATACGGACGGCAGCTTCACTCGTTGGAAAGTTTTCTAAGTTCATAACGGCCTCCTAACTGCTAAAATCCACATCATCTGTTTCTGGGTATTCATCTTGGTCCAGGTCAACATTCTTTTCCCCACCATTTATCCTGAGGTCTTCAAAATCAAGGACTCCCGGCAGACTTGTAAGGATTGCGTGTACTTTATTATATTTCACAACATTGTACTGTTTTGCTTCGGAATAGTATTTCATGGCCGCTTCTTTGAAGTCAGAAACAATCTGTTCCGTATCTGTGCTACTATCATATGCCAATGCACTGCATGAGTAAGAAATGAGCTTTGTATCTGCCGCAACAACAGTAAGCACCGCACTTCCGGTTGGCATCAACCTGTTTTCTCTGTCATTTGGTGAAATGATATGGTCCTCTACTGCCTGAACCAGCTTTTCATTTGCCGGTCTTCCGTTTGAGTCTACCAATACTAATTTTACCGTTCCCGGTCCGTTCCACGTTGAAACAACAATGCAATCACCGATTCCGCTTACTTCCTTTGCCCATCTTTTATAGTCTGCATCATTGCCAATGTAGGAGGTCCCCTCGGATTCATAATTTTCCATGATTCTTTCACGATAGGAAACATTGTCTTCTTCATCCGTTCCTCCTATGATTTCCTGCTCATTATACAGTTTGGTGATTCCTTCGATTGGCTTTGACATAAGAGTTACCGTATCTGATTTCACATTCGATGCTTTCCCGGCTTGAACCGCTGTAACCGTTGTCGTAATCTTCCCATTTTCCGGAACAAAAACTTCTTCATCCAGAAGAAACTCAATGGATGGGCCAGCATCTGTAGCCGGAGTGCATACCATAAACCCAGAAGCAACCCTTGTATTGGGAATGCCCTCTATCGTAATGCTTCCGCTTGCTTTATTCGCTTCTTTTCTGGTTACACCTTTCTGTTTGCCATGAAGGTCAAGCCACGTATCCCATGCCCACATTGGAAACATGAGCATGAGCGTCCTGACAAGGTGGAACTGGATAAGTTCCGACTTCTCCAAAGCAGTAGGCATAGTAAAATCATACGGAAATCCACCGGGCATATCATCAATATCTACCGGAAGATTATCCATCATCCGTTGCTGAATATCTTCCGGGGCATTGTCCTTTACAAAATCAGGTGCAACAAACTCTACAGCCATTTTCAACTCACCTCCTGTGTACTATTTATAGTTACTTTCAATGGGAACTCTTCCCATTCAATTCCTTTAACATCAAAACCACATTGCAATTCATCACCGTCCCACTCAAAGGTAAATCCCCGAACAAACTCTGTCCGGGGATTCACAAGCAATGCTTCTGTTATGGCTCTTTCCACTGCCGATTCTACGGCTTCGTTGCTTTCTTCCTTCATGGCTGATTCCATTTCCGTGCCAATTGAATCCGGATATGCAAGACAGGCAAAACGCTCTGTCTTTACCACCTTGTAACACCATACTTTATAGGCTTTCCGGCCATTGCATTCCACTAATTGGTTGGCTCCGTTTCTAACGAAATCACCAGCTTCCATATCCCAAGCTATACTGGGTTTATATTTTTCATCGTACTGTTCCGATTCTTCTATGAATTTCGGTACTTCCGCTGTAGGGAATAAAGCATTATCTCCCATTCCATACCTCCTATATCCTGCTTGCAGGAACGATAACATCAATTACAACTGCTTCGCTCTGTACCCATGCTACAAGCACCCTGTCTCCCGGCTTTATTGTCGGAACGGCTATGCTATGACTATGTTCGCCAGTTCCTGATTCATGCCCTGAATGTTTGCCGCCAGTTGCTACAAGAGTTAATCCACCGACATGCTTACAAACTGTATAATCCGATTTAGGTATAGGCACTGGAAAAGTATTCGTCTTTAGACTGTAATCTGCCTCAATACTCCCAAAATCTAAAACTAATGGAGATTCATTTTCCTTGTGCATACGCTCTGACAACACTCTTGCTAAATGATTTGCACCGGGATTTCCCTGATAAGCCATAGCTATCACCCTCCTGTTTATTCAGCAGCCGCTTTTTTTAAATCCATTGTCATAGAGGCGGTTTCTGCATCGTGCCGGATTCCTTTTACAAAATAGTACCCTTCCAACGTTCCAACCTTCAGATGTACCAAATCCCCTTTCCGGATAAAAGGCACATCTGGACTTTGTACAGTTATGTCTTCCTGTATTACTCCTTTTTCATTAATAATATCCTGTGCAGCCAATTTAGCATCGCTCAAATTGTCATCCTCCTTGCCACGGACATATATTTTTTGCCTTACTCCGTATTTAGTCAGCCCATCAATTGTCGCTTCCACGCTCGAACGTCCATCATCATCTTCCTGCCCTATCACCTTAACTCTGGTTATCATTCCACTTGTACTCATTTTATGGGAGGCCAGCACGGTATTGTCTGCTTCAAAATGATATACCGTTTTATTGCTTCCCCATTCCAAGACGCTGACCTTTCCTTCTGCCGCCCTAATCATGGCGGCTCCCCCACCTTTTTTCTTCGCATCATCAAGGATATCCAGTAGGACATCGGACAAATACTCCGTCCTGAATGCTAATTTTCCGTGGGTGACATCGGGACCTTCGTACTTTTCCATTGGTATCTCCCGTTCATTAAAAATCTGCATAATCGCTGACTTTGTTCCAATTCCAGAGGAATAGTAGATCATATCCTGGCTTTCCTGCAGATTATACAGTTCGTCATAACATGTAGCATCAAATTTATCCGTCTGTCCGGATATAGTCGGCTTCCAGTCAACAATATAACCCCTTGCCACTTCCTCATTTGTGGAACCATGTTCGGCAAATATGCCAACAAGGCAGCCTAACTTAGCCAGTGATGAAATAAAACCGGCGCTTGTATTATGATTCTTTGCAGTAAAGGAAATCCTCACCGCCAGCTCGCCATCATTTTCTTCCCAGCCAAGATCTTCAACATAGTCTTTTATATTGTACTGCTTCTTGCTTTCGGTCATGATAATCAGTCGGTACTTAATTTTTGATATGTCAATCATTCTGCTACCTCCTACGGAATCGAAAATACAGTGCCGGGATAAATCCAATGTCCGTTATCAGATGATGCTTTACCATAATTCCTTGCAGTTTCTTCTATCACAGCGGCATTTGCATTGTATATCTTATTCCAGTCAGAGCCGCTCCCTCCATAAAACTGTCTGGCAATCTTCCAGAGATTGTCACCGCTTACCACCGTATAGGTTTTAGATGATGCAGGTGTTGCCCTTGCAACTGTCTTTTTTACAAATGCAGCTATCTTCAGTTCCGAAGTCGTATAAATCTTCAATTCTTCGTTCAGTGTAAAGGATATGGTATATTCAGCATTGCCATATGCTCCATATTCCTCATATTCAAAAACACCAATGGTAACATCATAGTTAATGCTTGTGCCGGTAACCAGTAATCTCAGAACCGTTCCTGTCTCCATCCACTTATTTAATGTCTTTTTACAGTCAGTGGGAGAAATCCATTTATGAATCATGATTTCTTCTTTCTTCTTTTCCCCATAAAAAGTACCGGTCCATGAAATGGTTCCGGCTTCAAGCCCTTTGGGAATCTTAACGGTTCCTTTACCAATGATGTTATATGTCTGGTATCTGGTTCCGGCTTTCACCTTGATTTTTTCTGGTAGGGAAGGAAACGCAAAACTTGAATTTTTGTTTGATACTTCATTCAAATAAATATCCATAACTTACGCCTCCTTTAATGGCATGTTGGCAAATACCTTTTCCAGTTTCTCTGCCAATTCCCCACCCATTTCATCTACAAGCTCTTTCATGTGTGCTTTAATGATTCTGACTATATCCTCTTCGTTCCCATTGCTTCCAGTAATCTCAAACTTTGGTGACACCTGAACCTGTACATTGATTTCAGGTACTCTGTTTTCTGATGCCTCATGTTCTGATGTAAGCGGCATGTTTTTAGATGGAATATCATCTATCATATCCCCCTCTGAGAACTCGTTATAACCTCTGGGTGCTTTTGAAATAGTTTCATTGATGTAATTTAAGTGTTCAACATTTTGAAGCTGATTTAAGCCGTAATTTGATTTTCCAACCAAGCCACCATCAGCATACTTTCTCACACCAAGCAACTTACCTGCTTTTTCCCACAGGCTAAGTCCGCGGCTTCTGCGTTTGTTTCCCAGCGGAATGATAGCCTCTGGTCCATCTTCCCCTATCCAGCTTAGAAGCGGTCCATTCACAATATCTCCATCGGCATTTTTTGCTATATTTGCATTTACTATTGCCGTTCCAGTGCCACCTCCTGAAAAGCTGATGTTAGCTGTAGGATTCGCCAGTTTATAATCCGCTGTTATCAGCACTGGCGTTGTGGTATTGAATCCCGGAGAAAAAGCCGTGTCAATGGCTGCTTTCGCATTGTCTTTCACCGCACTGATTTCGGCATTAAATCCTGGTAAAAAAGCCGTATCAATAGCTGCTTGTGTATTTTCTTTCAATATACCGATTGCGGAATTAATCGGTTCCATATCCGTATCTTGAATCGCACGTCCAACTACACTTCCAAATTGTGTGCTGATTCCTGTGAAATTCGTTGTTACGGATTGCGTTAATAGATTGGTGCTTAATACATCCATTCCCTGTGATAAATTTGCCGTTTTCATTTGTTCATAAAACTCATTTGAAAACGGACCAATGAAGTCAATATTATTACTTTTAAAGGATACCAAAATTTCTTCCTGCATACTCTTTGGAATAGTTGACGCAACTCCGCTCATTAATTCTGCAATTGCTGCCTGCATTTCCAGACTCAGATTTTCTAAGCCAAGCCACTTGGCTGCTGTTTCCGTATCCCATGTAGGTGCATCCACTCCACTCGCTATAGCATTATGGAGTGCTGTCTGTAATTTTTCGGATGTGGTTCCTTCAAGTTCCGGCAAAATGTTTTCCAGTTCGGATGAATATGCTTCGGCAATTGCCTCTAATTGAAGGCTCTCCACCCTTACCTGTATATCGTTTATTTTTGCTTCATATCCATTTGCAAGGGCTTGTAGTTGTTCATCGTACTGCTCCCTGTTTATTGCTCCTTCGCTCAACTGCAATTCCAGATTGGCAATACCAACCTTTAATGCTTCATCATAGTTCTTTGTCGAGCTTGCAACCTGTTCCTGCAATTCGGCTTGCAATTCAGCAAAGGAATCAGCATCTAAATTGGCTCCGCTGTACTTGATTTTCAAAGCCTTAAATTCTGCCTCTGTCTGTGCATCTGATATTTTCTGGGTGATTGCAGTAATCTGGTTTTGCAGGTTCGTGATTTCAGCCTGTTCATCTAAGGTAATTACCCCGTCCTCCAAAGCAACCTCAACTTTTGCCTTCAGGTCTGTACTTAAACTGTCTATCTGTTCCTGCAATCCTGCGTATGCTGCGTTCAAGCCAGATATCATATCCGCTGGATTACCAGGTTCCACAAGCAGGTCAATCGCTGTCTTTGCTTCATAGTGCTGGCTTTCAATATGTTCTTTGGCACTTGTGATTAGGGATTCAATGCCAGCAATGTACTCCTGTATGTCAGTATCGTCAAAGGTCAACCCCAGGCTTGCTTTCCAGTTCAATTTATCCATACTGGATATTGCTGTTTGCATATTGCTGTATGTGTTCTCCACCTGACTATACGCTTCGGCAAACCGTGTCACTTCTTCGACAGTATCAGAAAATACAAGTTTCTTTGCTATCGTCTGAATTTCACTCATGGATAATTTTATATCACCAAAATGCTTTTTTAGATTTCCGCTAACCGCTTTCTGGAATTTCAGCCCAAATTCTTCTGCCGTCATGCTACTGTCAGCCAGAGCATCCTTCAGTTCCTGAGACTCATATTTCGCCTGTTCCTCTGCCAAGGCAAGTGCTTCTGCCGCTTCTTGTGCGGCTTTCAAGTTTTCCTCGTATTCCTTTTTCGCACTATCGCCTTTTATCCATCCTGCAATGCCTCCAACACCAGCACCGATTAGCGCACCCACTGCTGTTCCAAGTACCGGAACAACACTTCCAATAGCGGCTCCTGTTGCTGCACCAGCAGCTACGCCACCGATTTTCCATGCTCCGGATTCCTTATATGCCGTCGCTTCTTCTTTGTCCTCAGACTTAAATCCTTTGTAAAGGTCCATTCCACCGCTAATTAATGTTGCTCCTCCAATTACACCACCTGCCGCTGCACCCAATCCAACTGCCGACAATGCGCCTGTTGATAGGGAAGCTCCTCCTGCCAGATTCCCAGCACCAAGTTTTATGGCTGTATTTGCTCCAAAACCAAGCAATCCAGTTCCAGCACCAGCACTCCCGATAAGCTGTCTTCCTATGCCCGGAACAATCGTTGTGCCGCCACCTTCTGCCGCTACTGTGGTAGTTCCGAAAACACTTTTTCCCAATGATGCTCCTTTAAACATGGTACTGACTATTGGTGTTCCAACCTTTGCTATCAATGCCGCCGAAAGCCAAGAAGACAAATCAGCTTCTTCGCCTCCTGGAAGTATCTTTGCTGCATTGGAAAATATCCCTTTGATGCCTTCCCATACCTTATCCTTCAATGCATCAATATCAAAACCGTCTATTAATCCCTTTGAAAAAGCACTGCCTACACTCTCGCCTTCACCAATAGCACCCGATACATCAATTCCCAGCAAAGCAAGCAGACCTGTTGAAATGGCACTGCCTATTCCACGTCCAATAGAACCAGCTTTTCCGACAATCAAATCATGACCTTTACTATCCCACCATTCAGAGAATGGCTTTGCAATGATTTCATCCCATGCTATTTTCACCTTGCCAAAAATATCAGCATTATTCCATGCGTCTGTTGACGTAAACTCTGCTATTTTTTCTTTTAGGCTGTCAACTTTTTCATCTACAAAGTCCATGAACTGCATTAACCCTTTTTCAATGTCTGGCATTTTATCTGTTATCCAATTAGCCAAATCCATGAGATACGGCTTTAGGCGTTCACCGAGAGATAATTTCACGCCATCTACCGCACTCTGAAGCAAAGTAAAAGCACCTTGCAGATTATCTAACATTGTATCAGCCATCTGCTTCGATGCTCCGTCTGCGTTATTAACTGCTTCTGCAAGTTTGTTATAGTCTTCTTCTGATGCATTGATGATTGACAGCATTCCTGCCATCGCTTCTTTACCGAATATGGTAGATGCCGCCGCTGTCTGTTCTGCTTCTGACAATCCACCCAAACCTTTTCTGATGTTCTGAATTAACTCTTCAAAGGTTTTCATCTCACCCTTGCTATCAGTAAGGCTGATACTGTATTTCTTCATAGCTGTTGCCATCTTATCTGTCGGTGCTGCCATGTTTGCCATAGCTGTCTTTAAAGCAGTTCCTGCCATGGAGCCTTTTACGCTTGCATTAGCCATCAAGCCAAGTGCCAGAGAAACATCTTCTACCTTATATCCCATTGCCCCAGCGACCGGAGCCACATATTTGAAACTTTCTCCAAGCATACTTACATTCGTATTTGCGTTAGCAGATGCCTGTGCCAACACATCTGCAAAATGTCCGGAATCTGATGCTTTCAGCCCAAACGCTGTAAGCGCATCAGTCACAATATCACTGGTAGTTCCAAGGTCTTCACCAGATGCTGCTGCCAATGACAGGATTCCATCAATGCCGTCCAGCATATCCTGTGTCTTCCATCCTGCCATTGCCATGTAATTGAAGCCTTCGGCAGCTTCCGTAGCCGTAAATTTCGTGGTGGCTCCCATTTCTTTTGCTTTATCTGTCAGTTCTTCAAAATCCGTTCCTGTGGCTCCGCTAATGGCTTTCACCTGACTCATTGCAGCTTCGAAATTAGTAAAGGTATCTATTGTGTCTTTCAAACCAATACTAATTCCGAGAACTGCTCCCACTTGAAAGATAGGATTCTTTAGCAGATTTATTATGCCTCTTACTGGGGATGTCACCAAATCCACAGCTTTCATAGTAACATTCCAAACCTTGCCGCCTATTGTTTTCAGCCCATCTTTAACCGTATTGAGAATCGGAGCAACCTTATCCTTTGCTTCTAACAGCACCTGATATTTTTCTTTTGCCCAGTTTACCAGACTCCTTTGTGTCCTTTCAGACGATTGGTCAAATTGCGAGACTGTTCTATTCGCATTTGCCACTCTGGACTGTGTGTTTTGAGCCGATTGCCCTAATTGCTGAATATTCTGGATGATATTTGACAATCCCGGTTCTGTATTATCTACTGTCTCAATTGGTATTTCAATCCTGACGGTTTCAGCCATCTGCTTCACCTCCTTCCCCGTGTGGCTGTAATGCTATCTTCATTGATTCAAAGCAAAAAGCCCTCACTCCGGGGGGCTTCTTGTAAAATTCATCCGGTGTCATCCCGGTCTTCTGGAAAATATGATGTAAAAGAGTGGCCCTTCCACCGGCCTCAATTAGTTTTTTGCCACTTCCTCCAGGTTGTTATTGTCATATCCCGATAATTTGTCAATACATTCAATGACTTTGTCCTTTTCACCGCTTTTCAGCGTGTTCTCAATGACATCCAATCCGTTCATAATCTGAAGATCCTTCGCATTAAGTGCTTTCCAAATCTGCTTATTATCCCAAAGCTTATTCCTGTCTTCTTCGACAGTGGCCTGATAGATAAGGGCGCATCTGTATTTTACGGTATTGGTATCTTCCGGAAGTGTGATGCCAAGCTGTTTGTTACGGACATATTTCGTATGTTTCGTCTTACACTTGTCGTATTCTTCTTCACTTAATGCCCGGATATTAAAAGCAAAATACAGATTCTTGTTGCGGATTATTTCAATACGTTGTATTTCCTCCGTGCGGAAATCAGCCGCTGCTATCAGTCCCTTGATGAAATCTCCCTCAAACATTCTGATTTGTGTTTTGGTTTCTTCCTTCGTAAATTCCATGTCCTCAATCTGTGTTTCCATAATTTCTGTTGTATTATTGTCTTTCGCTAACATAACGTTTTCCTCCATTCAAAATAGAAAAGGCATCATACCGTTACAGATATGATGCCCATGCCTTAACTTATTGTTAATAATTTCTGCAATGCCGGTGGCCTGTTCACGAAGAAATTCCATGCCCTCTTAACGACATCACCAACCGTGACATTCTGTATATCCACCTGACCAGATGGCAGGCAGTCCCTATATACAACACGTTCTTCCGAGTTGTTCCTGCCTTTCAGTGTTCCCTGGAAATCCCATACCGGCATTTCCCCGGTTGCGAGGGCTTCCATGAGCTCAACAATGAATTCATCATCTTCAACAACCATCTGCGTCATTGTAAGGTTTACTGAATATAGCGCTGCGGTTTCATGTTCCTGTGGGTCGCCTAAAACACTATATTTTGCATTATTAAACGTAACATTTGAAGTAAATGTCTCAACGGTTGCCAGCATTACTCCATCTTTGTTATAAAATGCCCCGTCTTTACCAGTCCTACCTTGCCGGGAATCTCCGGCTGCTCTTGCATTAATTGCCATAAATCATTCCTCCTATCCTTGTGTACTAAACCTGAACATGTAGGTCAGGTAAATGTGTTCAGCGGAATCCTTATCCACACAGTCAATGTCAAACCATGCACTGTCACCCTCTGCTTTGTAGATGGAGCTTTCCGTTACTTTACAGGATACCAGCTTACTTTCTTCTACCATGGTAGTTCCGATACCCTGAATCTGGCTCACTATGGTAGCCCGGCCATTGACATCATTATCTACCTTTCCAACAAGTGAGTCTGCCTGGTCATTCGCTCTTGTGATAAGCTCGTATCTGGTTTTTGTCCTCCGTATTTTCTTCCAGCCGTCATCCTGGCTGTCTGATGGAGTAACTAATGTGTTAATCGCACTGTCGATCCAGACCTGCTTCCTTTTATTAACGCTTAAAACCAGTCCACCCATTGTTTCTGCTTTCGTCATCTGGGTTGGCGTAAGTACATCATTAAGCTGCGTAACCCTATCCAGAACTGTATGCGTCAGTGATTTATTGGAAGCGCAAGCCGCTATCATACCAGCTATTTTTGCTGCTGTCTGATAACCTGAAATCTCCCCAAACGAATTGCTTGTGACATTGGAGTTCACGACATATACCATTTTCTCGCTGTTATATGCGGCGGAATGAGTCATCCTGTCATCCAAGGATAACGTCTTCTTTTCAGAGATAACACCTTGTGCCAACTGACCAGCGTTAAAAATACGGTCCAGAAAAGAAACCAATAGGCCATGTATAGATATATCCTCGGTATCCACACAAATGGTATTGAAATAATAACTTTCCACTGCAACAAAACCATCACTGTAATCTTCTGTTGTCGTTACTGGATTTGTACCTGCGGTGAATGCTGCCTGAGTGACAGCAGCCAAAATTCCGCTTGCAGTTCCGATTCTTGAAACCTTAAAATTTGAAGAACCTGCAAAAGCCTCAACAATGGCAGCAACTTCATCTGCCCCCTTATCGAAAGTTACTTTTTCAAATTCCCTGGTACCCGTATATATAATGCATTCCCTTTTTGTTTCATCCGATAATTTATCCTTAACAGATACCGAAAAAACCTTTGTTCCAACATGCTTTGCCGTAATGGTAATTGCATCTACGCTTCCATCTTCCAGTTTCAACTTGATGCTTCCCTGCGTTCCCCCATTCCCTACTCGACAGCATATCACTGTAGTTGCGCCGCCTTCAAAAGCAAGTGCAATTGCATCTGTTGTCATTTCAGTCCCGAATACTTTTTCATATCCGTCATCGGCACTTAATTCAACCGCTTCTCCAAGCGGTCCCCAGTCTGATTTGAACAGAACCACTACAATTCCATTAATCGCACCACTAAGGGAACCATCTCCTGTCTTCTGTATGTTGAAATAGGTTCCCGGTCTTATCTTTACCTCTCCAACCATAAATGTTCCAGCCATTATTTAACCTCCTTTTTCATAAATGCAGCTACGATTTCTTTTGCTTCAGTCACCGTAGCTGAATCTTTTCCAATGCTTTTGAATGCCGCCACAACACATTCACTTCTTACTTTTAAGCCAAATACCTTTATTGAACTTTCAGCAAGTTCTTCCACGCTGTAGACAGATTCCGTTTCAGCTTTTTGGGTTTCTGTCTGTACGGCGGCTTCATCCGTTGCTTTCTTTGCTGCCATGCTTACCTCCTATCCGAAGTCAATATTGACTTCTGCAATCATATGGGGTTTACTTTTGTAGCGAAGCAAACCATAATGTCCTGTTACAAAAAGCTGCCCTTCTTTCAGGTAATCAGCCTTATTATTCACTTGCAGCCTCTTAACCGTCATTGGAGATTTATCAAGCATGATTACTTCCCCATCCAATGACAGGTTGTTGGCAAGTGACATTATCATTTTCAGTCGTATATCCGCTGCTGGACATAAAACATGGATGGCAATTTTACCATCCATCCATGCAACTGTATTTGTTTCACGCCCTTTTTCAACGGATTCCAGACGGCAATAGAAAACAGGTGCTTTCACATCGGCTACCCTAAATGAATCCATGTTATCTAGCCCCATAACAAAGGCTTCAGGAAATTTATCTTTGACATATCTGTTCAGGGCAACAACCGGGTCTGGGTCCGTTGTCTCCTGACTTGGATATTCTAAAATATCAAAGCGGATTTCAGAACCTATAACCCTTGTATTCGCCCCGCTTTCACGAATTGGTATTTCAAAGCCGTCTGTTCTTGACCATGCAAAGCAATACGGTGAGCTATTATCTGGATTGATGATAAGATCTTTCAAGCATTCCCTTATTAATGGCTCAATTTTTTCAGGTTCCGTTCCGGCTTCATCACATAACAGGCTAATCTCCATCGTTCCTGCACTTTTACGTTCCTGATTCACCTGCATGTCAATCCCGTAAACAATTCTTGGATATTGTGACTTTCCATTCCATCCTTTTTGACGGTCATCCGGAGCAATCTGATAGAATATTGCAGGCTTTCCGGAAAACAAAGCCATCAGCTCTGTAATTGGCTTATATTCTGAAAACCACTTATAAATCAATTCTTCAAGATTCATCACCACCACCGCTTTCAACTATAAATTCACTAACAGCCGTCAGGTCATCGGACCATCTCACTTCCCATTCTCCTGCTGTTACTTCGCTTACAGGCAGAAAGAAATGGTTCGTTACATTTCCAATTCCTGGATGGTACTGGACTGTTATTTCAGTGTCTTTCACGGCAGTAACAAATCCACCCTTACCTTCAGTCCATGTTCTATGCTTTGCGTACATAAGGCAGCCTTTTTTAATTAGCGTGGTATCGAATATCGTTGATACCGTATCAATAACCAACGGCATTTGCACACCTCCTAACTGTATGGTTCGCTATAAATAGCTTCTATTTCCGGAGTTGCCTTTTCTATTATCTTATCCTTGTATGGCCTTGCTTCCATATGGGGTGTTCCTTCTTCTAAGTATCCGGAGTAATCTTGATTGCTTTGTAACTCTGCCGTTATCTTCACTTCATTTCCTGAAGTGATTCCTCCCCTGACCGCCCCATTCCAGTTAAGCCTTAATGCACCTGTTCTTCTGGCCGGAGGCTCTCCGGGAGCAGATGCCCTGTAAGTTGCTCTGCTGAATGGTTTCTTATATACCTTGCCGCTCCTGCTTCCTTTCAACACATCCAGTTCTGCATTCCTGATGGCATTGACGGCTCTGGTTCCTCTGGAAACAACTTGGTTCCCGACATTTTGAACCACCCTGTCAACTGCAATATGCAGGGCAGCACTTGCTTCCCTTGTACTGCTCATTTCACATCCGTCCTTTCCTCTACATAGTAGATTGTGCATATGCCAAGGCTTCCGACATCATCAGCACCTTGAACCAGAAATATCCGGTTTCCGAGTACCAGCTTATCCTCTGCTTTTGCTTTCTGTGGTCCGTCCTGTACGATAGAGTGGGTGATCGGATGCCCAAGCTGTTCCCAGCGCATTTTCTGTCTATGGTCTGCTAATGCCAATGCTCCTTTCAGCATCCTTTCCCCCGAATCATCATAGCTTGTTTTCGGTCTTCCGTTCGTGCCAATGTCTGCCGTATTCTCTTCAATGATGAAATCTTTATACAGATTGCCGGGTCTTAGGTACATAAAGTTCCTCATTCAACCTTCGCCTCCTTGTTTTCCATCATCCCCACATAGAAATACGGTGGCTTATCATTGCCCTTAGAATCCGTTCCATATTCAGGAACAGTTACGGAGCCACTTGCAACCTCTGCTTTCAGCTTTTCGTAATCCTCACGCCACAGCTTTGCACGCCCGCCGAAAGCAAATGATAATGGTCCTTCCTTCGTGTCCGGTTCATACGCAAACCTACGGCATAGGCTTTCCAGCATGGCTAACTTTGCTTTTTTCCACCTTTTCGGATACATCCCGATAACAGCCATGATTTCTTCATCAGTAAGGGCAGAGGTATCAGCTCCACCCTCAACCATTGTATCCCCCAACTCAAACCGCATCCGGTCCCTGCCATGTTCAGCAATCATTGATGGGTCATACGTATAGGTTTTTGCCATCAGACATCACCTGTACTTTCTCCTTCTGTTACAGTGTCAACATTGTCTTCCTGCTTCTGGCTTGCTTCTATTTCTTCTGGCACTCCACTATTTCCATGCAGTTTTGCATTTCTTTCTTCTGCCGCTTTCTGGATGCCTTTCCGGGAATCTATAGCATTCAGCAGAATCAATGCATCTTCATCTTCCAAAACGGCAATATCCTTTGCGGCTTCTTCCACGGTCTTTTGCATGATAGCAAAGACAATTACTACCGTCTCAGAACTCGTGGTAAGCTCTAGGTTGCCTTTTTCGGTGACAATAGGTATTGTAAGTTGGAACTCTCCAATTTGTGCTTGAATGGGCTGAATTGGCTCTGCTAATTCCATAAGCAGTCCGCTTTCTATTTCAGCAATGTAGCTACTGCGGATTAATGCCAATGCCCTTTTCGGTAAAACATATCCGTCAGGGATAACTTCTCCATATGAGAAGCTATGCCCAGACAGCGTAATAGGCTTTTTGCAAACAAACTCACTCATACGCTACCCCCTATACGCAATTTTTCATATAGCAGGCAAGGTCATCAGCAGTCTTTTTCATGTCTGTTGACATTAAGCTTTCGATGAACTCTGTGTGGGTTCCCGGCTCTCCTTCAAACTGGTCCGTTGCTGTCCATGAACCGTTTCCTAACATATCCCATGTGAAGATGTACCCTGCAGAAGGTTCATCAATGGCAGGTGAAGATGTCGTATAAGTAAGCAATGCTCCTGTGCTGTCACAGATAAACTGCATGTCATCTTCCTGTCCAGGTTCGGCTATGTTATATGTGCTTTCCAAAACACATATTTCTTCCATCTGCAATACCTGTGCTAGTACCTGTCTGGTAACGATTGCCGGATTTGCTGTAGAACCAGTGTATTTAACACGTTCCAGAATGTCCGGATGTTCTGTCAATGCAGTATAAGAATCATATCCCAGAGACAGCTTATTCGGTTCCCTGCGTCCATTCAGTTTAATCTCCCTACGTCTTTCATTGAAGAAATGAACCGGGTCGAAATTAGCATCATTGAATTTCAGAAACTGGCTTGCGCCGGGAATACCTGAATCAATACCCTTCAATTCGTTCTCCCATACTCCGCTTCTGAAGTAATTCTTTGCAAATATTACATCAAGATGGAGATTCATCTGCTCTGTCGTGAATCTTACTTTAGAGCGTCTTGGGTCAATGGATGCCGGAGTATTGCTTCTCTGGTAATCCAGAGTGCCAATCTGGTCTATTCCTACAATAATCTGGTCTACTGCACACTTATACGTGTTGTCCGTATGCCCCATTACTGCAGGATTGACTTTGCCATAAGCAGGTTTCCTCTGAACATTATCCCTTGCCAAATCACCTTTCAGGAACGTGTAATAGTAGCTAGTGCTTAACGTCACCGGACATATCGGGAAGATTCTTGTTGCTACCCAATCACCCGGATTTGCAAAGTATGCCATGCTCATGTTGCTTAAATATCTGTTCGGCTTCCAACCCTTCATAATTCTGGCCTGGATATCGCCATTGTTTGTTGCCTGTCTGTCACCCATAATAATCCATCCTCCTTACGCTTTGTAGCCAGCTTTTACAAACTGCGCTCTTATGATAATTCCAGCTTCTTCCGCTGCTGTCATTGCAATTGCTGAAATGAAATTCCCTGTAGCAGCCTTTACCGCATGACCGTTTGCATCTGCGGTAAGTTCATCACCAACTGCAATCTCTCCTCCTGCCACCCATGCACCGATATCCTTTATCTGGATTGTCACTTCGGTGCCTTTCTTAATGATTTCATCCTCAGACAGCGGTATCACTCCGATAGCGTTCACTCCGGCAGTTGCCGCCACTATCTCTCCATTGATGATTTTCACAGCCTTACCCTGTGCCTTTTCAATATCTTCACCTGCTGTCAAAATAATCGTAGGGCTTTCATTGATTGTTGTTCCTAAATAAGTTGCCATGGTACTGTCTCCTCTCTATTCATTCTCATATTCATGAACTAATTGTGGATTCTGCTGGCAGGCAGTATCAATAGCTGCTGCCCGACTAAGTTCCGGCTTTGCTTGCTGGATTTCATCTGCCTTCTTTTCGATTTTCGCCCATGCACCCAGTTCTGTTCCACCATAACCGCCGCTTTTTCCGATTTCAGAAAACATGCTAGACTTATTCACTGCTTCCACGGATGCATCAAGAATGGCAACCATGTTACCAAATGAATCCCCTCCGGCTATTTTCAAGCTCTTTAGTAAAGGAACCAGTTCTTCCGGCTTTTTACCTATGATTTCATATTTCTTGGCAATGTCGGTAAGTTCTTTTTCCTCCGCTTCATCCGCACGCTTTTTCAGCCTTTCCAGTTCCTCTTTTACTGCCGGATGCAGGCCTTTGTAAATATCTTCGGTTGCCGCATTTTCCGTAGCCACAGGTTGAGGTGTAGCGACCTGCGTTGATTTTGCCACAGGATTATCCTGTTCCTCTGTTCCTTCTCCTGTTTTCTCCCCTTCGCTATACCTCTTTTCAATATCTTCAAAGAAAGCTCTTTCAGCAGGAGTCATTTTACTCTTATCAACTTTACTCATATCCACTTCTTCTCCTTTCGATTCTCCTAAATCTTCTAATTCATCCGTTCCACTGCTTCCATTGCCTGATTCTGCTTTTGTTATCATATCCTGCAATCTTTCATGCACTGATTTCATATAGCTTATTTCAGCTTCCGTAACTGGCTCGGATGATTTCTGGATTACATTTGAGGTTTTGCCATCTGCCCACTGTTCTATGGAATTATTCATTACGGATGCAAACTCTTCCAGGCTGGTCTTCATAAGTTCCTCTGCTTTATCTCCGACTTCATCATCACAGATAATGGAGCATAGGGAAGACTGCAACGCATAACACAAATCCCACATTTCATCAGTAATCTTCCTTCGTTTGACCTCATTCATTTTTTCCCCGAATGTCTCTGCTTCACTTCCCTTTGCAATTTCCTCAATGGTGGCATCTATTTCTTCCTGTTTAAGCCCCACCGCTTTACCTATGGCTGAAATGAATCTTTTAAACATTCCTTCAGGCTTTACCCCTTCTGTTTCTGACTGGTCCGCCTGTTGTGAAGCCGGTATTCCGTCCTTGTTTTTATACAAAACCACGTTTGCATTTGGGTTAGCACCGGCATCCACGAAATCTACCTTCGTTACCTTTAAGTTCTTTAGCTTTGTCTTAGCCAATCCAATATCTCCTCCTTTCCTGAAATTTTATAAAACAAAAACACCCTTTCGGATGTATTCTGGATTATCATACTTATTCATCATCTTTATCTTTGCTTACGGAGCATAGGCACATAACCATAACGCCGAAAAATGCTCCGATAAAAAATAAGCCAACACATAGCAGTACATTACCCATCTTCCTTCACCTCAATTCGTTCTGCCATTCCCTCTATGGAAAACATCTGGTATTCACCTGATTTCACTTTATCCCATACATCCGGGTCAGTAACCCTGAATCCAATCCACCAAGCTTCCGGCAATGTGCCTTCAGGGATTCCCATAACTACCATCTTTTCCTTTGTAAACATGATGCTTTCTATCAGGACAGCGCAACCGCCCCTTTCGTGCATTTCGCCACCTTCCCGGTATAACTCAACAAACTGATAGGCGGCTTCTTCTAAAACCTCTGGGTCTACAATGTCTTCCTGAAGGTCTGTAACCTGTTTTCCATCTGCTGTAACTGCTACATTTGCCCAGCCGAATGCTAGCATTTTATCATCATCGGATTTGTGTATCTTGAAGCTGCCCTTAATTACATTTTCGGCTGGCTTGCTTCCACTTTCTCCTGCTTTAGTTACGGCTTTTCCTGTTTCTGTTACGTTTTTTTCTGTTTTGATAACAGAATCCGGTGGTTTTGTTACACATCCGGTTATCTCTCCAAAACTCTTCACTACATCACCGCCTTTCTACTCTGTAAATATAGGTGGAGAAATTTCAATGTACTGTACACCGCACGCACATTTTGGATGGGCTGGTGGGGTGCGCTTATGCCCAGCAAACAGAACTTTCCCTTTAAAGTCAAACTCTTCATCCATTTCAATCTGTACACCATCCAATGCCGCACAAACAGCGCATACACTTCCATCACCAGATGTACTCCAACGTTTTTCCATGACTCCAAGCAGGTTCTGCGATTGTGCCTGTCGGACTCCTTCGTCAGCACCTTTGTTATATCCGAACGCCATTTCTGTCTGTGTTATATCAAAAGCTCTCTGCCTGTGCTGTCTTTCTGCATATTTAGTAGCCGCTTCCCTTGCTTTCTTCCGAATACTTTCTGGTTTCATCTTAGGATGCTCTTTTTGCAGCTTTGCCTTGATATTGTTGTAGTAGCGCAAATTGGCTTCTGATTGCGACTTATTAAGCCCTATGCATGGACGTATTACCCTTGATAGTTCATCAACGGTGTATGTTCCATTCACATATTCAGAAAAAAATACTTTTATCGCTTCTTTCTGTTCTGCTGTTATTGCCGTAACAAATTGCGCTCCCCTTTCGTTTATCCATGACATAACGGACGGAGTGTTCAGGTCAAAGGCAAATGATGTGACTAACCTATCCATGACAGGCTGGCTGATTGAACCTGCCGCAAGAGACTGATTCCAAAGCGGATACATCCTCTCCGAAACCAATATCGAATAATCCTGTGCCCACAACCGAAGGGTTTCTTCTGACATATAACCGTCAATTATGGCTTGCCGAATCTCCTTGTAGGTGATTGCTTCTGTCTGGTCCTTCCAGAAATCAACAAGGAACTGCACCGGCTCGGCAATATTTTCATCCAGATATCCATTCAGCCTTTCAAGAACATCCAAACTGGCCTGTGTTTTCAGTTTCTTCTTTCCTGCCTTTTGCTTAAAGAGGAACGCCATATTAACCGCCCCTTCCTGACTGCTTCTTTGTTGATGTTTTACTCTGATTATTCTTATAGAGTTGTGCAGCATACTCCGCATTTTGGAACTTTTGTTCTCTTGTTGCTAAATCAATTTCCAATTCTCTTCCTAACCGCTTCTTTGCCGCTTGTATCTGTTTATCAGGTAATTCTTCGGGTTCTCCTTCTTTACCGCTGCCAGGTGTCACTTGTGATTCTGGTGGTTCATTCTGGTTTTGCTGCTGTCTTCTTAATTCTGATATTTCATGACTATTTTCTGTCCTGTCAGGAAGGTTTGCCGTTTCTCTTACGAAATCCTCCAAGCCATCGTCAGGTATTAAGACACCAATTCCTGTCATATCTTTGATATATGCTGCCAGCTTCTGTATATCCTCATGTTCGATATCTCCGTGTTCCAGAGTAGGGTAATCGGTAATCCCATCAAAATGCGAGCCGTTAATGTCAATCAATGCAGGGATTCCCTGGCTGTTAAATGTCTCACATATGATATCCAAATATGACCCTATCGCCATAGCAAATAATTCCGTCTTATCGGAACTAAGTGCAAAACTTCCCACCTGCTGATGCCCCAACAAAATAAAATCAGCTAGAACTGTCATTGCTATCCTCGTATCGTATCTGTCTATGATTGCATTGGTATCGAACTGTCTGCTTCCACCTGTACTCAATAACTGAAAATCGTATCCACGCGAAAGCACAACTCCTTCCGATTCATCCCTGCGTACCTTTCTAACCATGGCTTCCAGCCCGGTTCTGATTCTTACTGCATCTGGGTCTTCAGCATTCCAAAGATCCATACCCTCAGGTCCTGTTATTACTGGAAGACCTGCCAAATCCCTCTCAATTCCAATCCCCTCTATTTCCTGAATCCTACGTTTGAAATACCAGGAGCGGTATGCATTTCTTAGTATGCTTCTTCCTTCCGGATTTCCTTTCCGGCTTTTTGTCCTGAACAGCATTGCTTTTTCTATCGGTATAGTTATCAAGCCGTAATCCGGAGGCGGTAGCTGTGTCATTCCGATAAGATTATCCTCGTTATCGTACTCCCACTGATATAGTGTTTCCTGCGCACGGATAGGAAGTTTTCGCCACCCTATCAGCCCATCACTGTATTTGCTTTTAGTTTTGGGATTGCCCGTTTTGCCCATTCGTCTTTTGTACACTATTTCATGATAGGACCATCCAAATGTCAAGAACGATAATACCTCACTAATGGTATCTGTCCATGTATCTTGCATATCATGCATACATTGTTCCACAAATTCAGCAGATTCTCTATCTTTTGGTGTATCGCCGGAAGGTTCTATATTCCAAGTCACCTGTCTTATCAGCATTTCAATAGCAAAAATAATAGCTCCAATGGTATCATCATTTTCTGACATTTCCTTATATGTCTCTACGCCTTTTTTACCTCTTAATTCCCGGAGAAATTCTTCATAAAACGTTCCACCATATCGGTTCTGACCTATACGGCCAACTTCATCCATACTTGTCATCCTTATCACCTCCCTTTCCAATAGCTTTCTTTTGTAGGACCTTCAGGCGGTGGTGAAGTAGCATATCCACTCTCAATCTCCGCAAAGGCTGAACTGCTTGCATCAACCATATCTTTAAATTTACTTTCCGGAAAAGATTCAAGCTGTGCAAGATAGCTTTCGTTCCAATCACCAATAACAATATCTACATTACCAGGTTGCCATTGTGCTGCGAATGGCTCTGCCCTTGCTTCTTTACTTCCTGTCTCTGGTATGGCTTTAACGTAAAATCCTGCAAGCATTTTGATGTAACTTTGTGCCTGTTCTTTCCCTGCTTGCCCTGGGTCTTGTGGCAGACGTTCGGCAACACGTTTATATATCTTCCTGTCCATGATGCAGGTGTTCTTAACATGTTTTCTTACATCACCAGCGGCTAATCTTACATTCGTTACGTTCGCTACTACATATCTTCCATTCCTCCGTTTGCCAATTAAAACCCCTGCCGTATATGCTGGGTCACCGTCTTCATCTTCAGATGTGGCAGCAAGGTCCCATCCTCTTGCCCAAACAACAACATCTTTCGGTACTTCTTCAAGGAATTCACCTACTTGGCTTCTTTTAAAGAACAACCCTGCTGCTGGTTTAATCTTCCAGTTACCAAACAATAAGCGTTCACGTTCCACGAGCGGCAACGCCTTCAGATTCGCAAGATATCCGGGGTCTACTTTTAGCAATATTTGATTATCCTGCAAGGTACTGGCAATGAAAGTGACGCTTTTTATGTCTTCTCTATCTATGCCTTTTGCAACAAGTTCATCTTTTGTATCAGCCCATGTTATTTCATCATTGATACGGACCATATAACGTATCTTGCCACTTCGTTCCGGTATCGGGTATCCTGTTTCTTGGTCAATCCACCATTCTATAAATTCAGCTACCCAGCTATCTGCATCCGGATTACAAGTAGCTCTGACATATGGTGCAATACCTGAATCCGAACGGTTACGTGATAACATGTAGAAAAACTGATGCTTTGAAAAATGCGTCAGTTCGTCAAATCCGACCATTGTTATCTGAGTACCTTGCCAGCTTTCACAATCGCTGTCACTTCCTAAGTGTGCAAATGTCACTTTCCCACCTTCGGAAAATTCCCAATGAAGTTTTGGCGTTTTTAGCGATATTGCACCTCTGACATGTCTGTATACTTTCTTGCTAGAATCCCATAGGCCGCCTTCAGCAGTAACCTGTGTATAATTACGTCTGAAGATAACAGTACCGAAATTCGGATTATTTTTATGTCTGAGCGGTTCCAGTAACAAGCCGTATGTCTTTCCACCTCCTGCCGCTCCACCATAAATACAAATATCTGCCGATGTGGATAAAAACTTTTCCTGCGGTCCGGGTTGGGGCCTGATAATTATTTTATTCTTCCCCACCACTTTCACCCCTTCCGTTATCTGGCAGATAGAACACCACTTCATCCTCTGTTTCTATCCTTTCAGGCTTAACAAAGTTTTCAGGATTTCTTTTATACTGTACGGATTTTCTGTTGTTCAGCCAGTACATCTGTGCCAATACATCCGGTGGGCATTCTTTCTGCACACGTTTTACCTTTGCAGGTTTCCTGTTTCCATTAGCATCAATTTCCATGACTGTCTCAACTTCCTCATACTTATATCCAGTTGCACGTTCATACAATTTTCTTTCCACTTTTGCATCTGCCGCATCTTTTCCCATTGTCAACGCCTGTGCAAAACTCTCATGGTCCTTTTTCCACCTATTAACTGTCCTGGCAGATATACCAAATGCTTCAGCAATTTCATTATCGTCAGCACCTTTTATAGCCAAGGACCATGCCCAATCATCATGATATGCCTGGTTATATTTTAACGGTGCTGCCATGCTTTACACCTACTTTCCAGCCAGATAATCTGCCGCTAGGTATTCAATGGCTTGCCACTTATTTTTCTGCCCTACTACACCGTCATCAACCATTTTCTTTACGGCCTCCTTGATAACTTCTGCGGCTTCTGCCGGTACTGCGCTACTGCCAAAGATACTTGTTAGCTGCTCCCACTCTCCATCTCCCGAATATCCAATATCCTCAAACATCTGCTCTGTACATTTTATCATTGCATGGATTGCGGCTCCTGTATTCTTCACGTTGGAGAACTGCTGGTATTTTGACAGCGTTTCCAACAATGGCTTATGCTGTTCAATGTCGGCTACTCCCAGAAAATCCGGCTTCGTATTTTCCAGAGCATCTATGAGTTTTGCCGTATCCTTTATCTGATGAGGCAGGAAGGTAAACGTGATATTCTTCCAGTCAAACTCTACAGTTGGAGATAAATACTTTTCCAATTCCGCTTCTGGTTCTGCCAGAATATCTTTACCGGCATAGCTTTCAATCATATCATCCACATCCTCAATCATCTTTGCTAATTCTTTCAATGTGGATTGGTCATCAAATCCGGATATGGCATTGTGGGCTATCTGCTTTGCTACAAGTTTAGAACGGTTCAGTCCGCTTATATCCAGTACAACAAAGAACTCTTTCATTCCTGCATCTTTTCCGGAACGTATCCTGTGATGCCCTGATATGATTTCGATTCTGTTTCCGTTTTCGGTCAATGCACATAAAGGCAGGGATTCTAACTGACCTCTTTTCTTGATATTGTCAGTGAGCTGCCTTTGCATTTCATTCTTCATGATTCTGGCATTTATATCCTGTTCCCGGATGCACTCAACAGGAACTTTTGCAATAATCAGACCGGAACCCATATCCGCTATTTGTTCGTAACGGATTTTGCTTTCGCTCTTTCCTTCTTCCACTTTTCTTCCCTCCTTAACCATTCATCCAATGTCTGCTTTTCTGTGCGATCTTTCAGTTCTGATTCATAAGTCAGACGGAAGCCCATCTTTTTATCTGGAATCCGTTTCGTGAGTTTCATAATCCCACGCATTTCTTTTGCCTCCGGATACTTTGTCATCTGAACTGTTTTCAGATGCCCGACCTTTTCTTTTTCCAAGTCAGTGCATATCTTGAATACAAATTCTTTGTTCTGAGCCAGCATTGTCAGCAGACGGTTCAGACGGTAATTCGGATGCGGAACCGTCATGCCATACATCAAGAAAATAGCATCTGATACCTGTGTACCGAACGCTCCCATGGTTAATGCCGATTTATCTACACCGAACACACCAGCTATCTTCCCATCTATCAAAACCGCTATGTTGATAGGTGCTGATGAACCAACAAAGTTATGAGTCCACAATTGACGGTAATACTGCGCTTCAGCCCTTTCAATCTGACATAACTGTACCTTGCTTTTCTCCGTAATCACATAATCCCTCGGAAGCATGGAGCAATCCAATTGTTCCAGCTTGCTTTCTCCCGGTCTTGCAATCTTCCGGCCATTCGCTAAATCAGCAGCTTCTTCCGGTCTGTTTGATGTCAGATATACATTGACTCCATTGCGAACGCCATATCTGGCAAATACCGGAGTACCAGCCGTCTTCCCCGGCTCATTTTCTTCGTAGCAAAGCACAAGGCATTTTGCATCTTTGCACATATCCATATATTGCTTCAATCCGGTATTCGGGTCAAAAATCTGGTACTCCGGCTCCTTCCAGGTCATCCTCCCTCCGGTATCGTAATACTTTTCAAATCCTGTAGTATACGTCGGAGGGTTTGCTATCACAATGCATTGTTCATCATCTATGATTTCATCCATGTGTTCCCACATATCCAATGCACGGTAACTCATTCCTCCAAGCAATTCTTTGGCTCTTTGCAACTGCTCTTCGATTGCCTTAATATGCTCTTCCCTTCTGTCTTCTAAGTCAATCATGAAATTATAGAAATATTCTTTTCCAGCATTCTTTACCATGCTTAAATATTTCCATGCGTACAATGCTATAGCCGGATTAAGCAATTCTTCGTGCGAAAACCCTTTTGCCTGTATTTCAAGTTCCTCTAAAGATTTTCCAGTAATGGCATAACCCATAATGGACGTAAACATAGACACATCTGAAGCTTCAATCTGTTCAGGCTTAAAGCCTGACTGTACAGCTAAGTGCGACATTGCAAACGCTCCGGCACACGGCTCTACCAGCTTCGTATATCCGTTCTTTCTGGCGTTCTCTAACAATACTTTCAAGAATCGTTGTTCTGATGGTACTAAGGTTCCCAGAAAGAACGCTCCTGGATTCTGGAATTGCGGCATATTCATCACCTTCTTTCTTTGCTTTGTTATTTATTGCCTGTAACGGTAAAGCCTCTGAATTTGGCTGTAAAACTTCCCAAGCATTAAAAAAGCCCCGCCCATATTTGGTTTGAGCAAGGCAATTTGTTAATACAATCTGCTTATTTATTTAATGCTTTCGTAGCATTTTTGAAGCAAAGCTCTTCTTTGCCATTCGCAAATTCTCTTCTGGAAATCTGCTTTCCATTTTCAACAACCACATATCTTACACAATTTTTATCAAGGATACATGTTACTTTCCTTTCAATCATACGATAGTCCTTATTCATAACTTCCTTTGTTCCAACAAAAATTCTATTAAATATTTTATCTTCAGCTTTTTCTAAGTGAGCCATTTCCTGTTACCTCCATCTGGTGAATTTGTTTTATTTATCTTGTCATCATCTTAAATTACCCACCTCTGGTGTCAAACCTTTTTTTATTATTTTTATAATAAATTATAGCTCAGCATCCGAAGATACTGAGCCTTGTTTTTGGTCCGCCAAGCAGGAGTCGAACACTGCGACCTACAGATTAAGAGTCTGTTGCTCTACCACTGAGCCATTGGCGGTTATGTTGTATAGTGAGGATACATGGAACGATATAAGTCATTCATAAAGGACAACTGTTCGTATTCTGGTTCCGTTTTTAATTCCTCACGCTTTGTATCTGCTGTTTTCTTAACTCCCTTAATTTCTGATGGGTCTGGCAATTCATCAATCTTCTGTCCAGTTTTTTCATACCACCATTCAGCAAATACCAATCTATGACACCATTCATTAGGTTTCCTTACGTCCTCATAGCAACAAAGCACTACATCTTTCCCATTTTCCAAATAGGTTCTGATGATTGCCCCTATGAGTGGATAACCTGCTTTTTCTAAATGTCTGTAATATGGAGCTTTGAATCTATCCCTGTCATTCTCATTCCAAAGATAGCCCGGAGGTGCAATCTGCGTTATGTTACCGGATATCATATACTTTACCGGAAACCTCGGCATACTTCTTACCACTCCGACAACGGTATACTTTTCTGACTCCAATTCCTTGTTGCTAAACCTACTTGTGTACAACTTTGCCATGCTCTTCTTTCTCCCTTCCGTAGATGCTGACTATCGTTTCGATGCCTTCATCTATCCTTGCCTGTATGTTTTCACCCAGGGAGAGGTAGAACCTTTCATGAACCATGCACTCATACGCTTTCTTCATCTTTGAAGATTGTTCCGGCGTTATACCAAGCCTGAAGTCTTTAGCAATCTGCAATGCATTCTTGTATTGCTGCTCTTTTACTAGGCTTCTTACTATATCGCTTTTTCTGACCACCAACACCACCCTTTCCGTTTGGTAATTTGCTATATCATCATTCTAGCAAACCCACCTCTGGTGTCAAACGGAAATTGAGCATATGCGCTCTTTTTTATGGTATGACATATCAGACGTTCATAGGCTACATATTACCATACGGTAAGTCGCCCTGTCAATGCCCTCTTTTTGCCCTGCGACTGCCCCATGGTTGAATTTTAGCGTTGAAACCCATCAATCCCAAAGATAAGAGCGGTAAGACGCTTGCAAGCTGTTGTAACGTCTTTGTATACGGTACGCTCTGCAATCTGTTCCTTTTCTGCAATTTCCTGTACCGATTCGGGCACTTTTTTGAGATACAGCCCTTCAATCACCCTATATCTTCTTCTATCCTCCGGATTTGGTGATTTATCACAACCTTGCTTGTAGACTTTCAACATGGTATTAACATGGTTCATAATTATCTTGGTTCTCATTACTCCCTTTTCTATACTCTCTATCCTTGTATCCTTATCGTATCTTCTCCCTTCCATCATTTCAACGATATCCGTTACATCTTCATCCAGCTTTTCATAGATACGGTAAATAGCTTTATCGCCGTAATCGGAGAAATCCCTGTAATGTTCCAATAACAGTCTTGTGTTACTCAATCTCCTGTCGAACTTCTCCTTTTCCTCTATTGCTTTCTGCTGGTTATAAGTATTGATTGCTACTTCTACCGCTTTCTTTGTAGCCACTGTAGCTGCTTTTTCCGTAATCATTTCCAACAATTCCTTTGATATAACCTGCTTTTGCTTTCCCATCAGCAATCCTCCTTTTGATATTTACATATTCAAGCATATCTGCTACAATATGCTTACGGAGAATATTGGAGGGCTGCCTGTGGAAACGGGTAGCTTTTCTTTTATCTTCCTGTACAGGTTGCAAAGTGAGAAATGTATCCGTGTCCGTCTGCATCTTCTGGATTCGTTTTTTCCCCTACTACAACCTCTCCGTCCGGGGTAACAATCCTTTCTTTTCCTCCTGATACCGCTTTGTAATCTACAAACTCTGGATTTACTGGCATATTCTTTCCTGCCTTAGTTTTCACCCACATGATTCTTGCACGGCATATCCTGCAAGTTCCAAATTGGTTATATGTGTTACTCAATCTTTTCACCTCCTGCTGGCAAAACTGCTATATTCTATTTATGCGGTTTATCTGCCTGTCAAGTTTTTTGTTCATTCGCTCCTTCAGACTTTCATCTGGCAATTTCATGATATGTTGCATCTGTAAAAGCATAATTTGTACATCTGCTATTTCATCAATGAGGTTTTCAAAAACTTCCTCACATTCAGATGCTTTCACCGGACCTCGTTTTGCCCGGTTCTCCACTCTGTTCATTTTGCATATCGCCTTGGTCAGCTCTGACATTTCTTCAATCAGCATTAATGCTTGTGGTTCATATCCATATGTCTCAGCGATTTTAATTATCCTGCTATCCATACTTTATTCCTTTCTCCGGTCTGGCCGGTAAATTATAGTTTAGTTCATCCAAATTTAAAACTTTTCGGCATCAGTTCTTTTACTTGCTCCACAGAAATACCGTATCCGTTAAGAATCCCATCTATAACCATCACGTAAATGTCACCGTTAGGACAGATTATTGCCTTTTTACGCTGTTCAAAATCTTGCACATACAAATCTGCAAAATATTCTAAGTCTCCCGGTTCCAGATATACGCAAAAGTCATCTTTACTATCAACAACTGTCAACCCATTATCTGTTACAAAGTCCCAAAATTCTTTTATGGCTTCTTTAGCGATGTCTCTCATTTCATACCTCCTTAAGTGATACATTTTAATTTATTGTATACTTGATTCCATAAACCTTGTACCGTTCCTCAAATCGCTCCATTCCTATGGTGTGTGCTTCTGTATGATGTATTCTGCAAAGGCAAATCTTCCTGCTGTCTGAATCATCCACTTCCCTGCGGTCGTTTCCCATTCCAATAGCATCCACATGATGTGTTTCACCCCACCTTCCACAAACAGCACATTTACCATTCTTCAAACAAGCATATAGGTAATGTCCAATATCATCTGTCCTGTTGCTGCCAAAATCCAGTAACGGTATCCCCATTTCTAATGCCAAGTCCAATATAGTATTGATGAAAGCTCTGGCTGTATCCATCGTGCAGTCTGACAGCGAAAAATATTTACATCCAGTCCGTAAGATATGTTCGTATTTCAGCCGCTCTTTCATTTCTTCCGGGAGATATCCGGTAAAATCGGCTATGTCATTGATGGTTGCATATGTCTTCTTCCTCTGTTCTGCACTTATATGTCTGCCATCATCCAGCCAAACCATACAATCCTTAATTCTCTTCTTCAGAATAGATTCTTCTAAGTTTCTTTCTGGAATGAAAATCTGCAAATGAGTACCGTTTCTGTCTGGTTTATATGCTGTTATATCTGCATATTCATACATTCATTCCCACCTCAATGTCTGTTCGCTTTTTCTATCCGTTCCACCTCTTCCAACTCAGGAAATACTAAGCATTTTGACATTCCATCTGCAAATTCTTTTGCACCCTCATTCTTTTTCTCAATCTGATCTGCTAAATGTCGAAGAACAATAACCAGTAACCCTGCATCTGCTTTTGAATATGGTGATACACCTTTTATGATTCTATTAGTGTAATACTGAAGACCGTTGGCAATTAACTTCATAGCATCTTCCGTCTTTCCCTTGCTTAACAGGATATTTCCTCTGTCCACAAAACTTTGCATCCTATTTTTCATGCTAACTCTCCTTTGATTTTCTGCTTATATTCCAATGCCTTATGTAGCTTTGTGTTATCCTCTGGTTCCGTTTTATACTTCCCACCGATGAATTTATTTCATAAGGCTTTTAAAACCTCTGTATGCCTGTTTTATGCTACCTTTTTTTCTGGGCGGCATTGATTTCTGTCTCAGACCGCCCAAGAGATTCTTATACTACATCCTCGTATCCATATCCATCATCTTCTGGATAATCAACTACTGGTCCAGGCAATGCAGTTTCATCAGCAACTTCTCCTTCAATAAGCGGAACATTCATGAAATCACCTTCTTCGCTTGTTTCGATTACATTTGCATTATTGCCATCCTGATTCCACTGTTCCCGGATATCATCATCAAATATGGAGCGTTGTGCTGTATTATTGATATATTTCAAGACATAAGCCTGTTCATCTTCATCCCACACCATTTCCATTTCGCTGTCAAAGTTGCCTTTTTTCTCATTCTTGATATTGATAGCAGAGGTAACTTTATGGGCAAATTGTGGTTTCAATATCCTTCTGGTTTCTCCTTCAATTTCTTCATCGAAGTTTGGAATAAACTCTGGCACCAGCTTAATATCAAGGTTTATGGTTACTTTTCCTTCCATGCTGTCCTTTTCCTTCATCATTCCCAAAGCCCTCTGTAAGATAAAGTTGGTATCTGCCCTCATCTTATCAAAGGTATCCGCTTCCACTTTCAGCTCTCTGAAATCTTCCATCTTGCTTTTCCTCCTGGTTTATTCGCAAAAAGCTACGCCCATATCTTCAAGAATCTCATAAATCTTGTCTTCAAGGGTTGCTTTATTCTGTTTCTGTGCTTCCTTTAATTCTTCATCATTTTTATGCTCTACAACAAATCCCTTTCTTTTGAGACAAACGGGGCAAATATCAATCTGTAAGCCGCCATAACCTACATCTTTCATTCTAATACCATCTGATTTAATGGTTATCTTTGCCAAATCTCCTGCGCTTTTGCTTTGTTTACAGATGTCGCATGTAAATACCTCTGTTTTTGCCATTTTACTTCTCCTCCTTGTTTTCAATGATATATGTTGCTTCCATGTCTGCTTCAAATAATGCCAGCGTTAACGGATATTTTGTGATAGCTGCCGAAAAGGTGTTCCAGTCCTGCTGTCCGCTATACGGTCCCATGTGCCAACGAATCGCATACCTCTCAACTGGTTTCAACCTAATGTATTCCTCAATCATCATCACTGATTTTTCGCCATGACCATAAGGAATCTTATCGTCTACCACATACACCGGAACCGTTTCCCAGATAAAATCACCATTGTTATCATGCTTCACCTGCCATCTTTCTGCATTCCTTACCTTTTCTTCATCATAGGTTTTCTGGTTCTTTATTTCCTTACCATAGAAATATGTCTTGCAGATATCATGCAGCAAAGCCACAACAACAAAGCTATCAACATCAATCCTTTGAAATACTCCATCCCAGATAGGATTATGTTCTTTATCCACTAACCGCTCATAAACATTCAAGCTATGTTCCAACAAGCCTCCCTCGTAATCCCCATGGAACCGGATAGATGCCGGTGCTGTGTAGAAATCACTTTTCCTTATAAAGTCCATTAGTCTGTCGATTCCCTCTCTGGATACCCCTTCCAGCAATTCTTCATACCTTTGTATCATTTCTTCTCTGCTCATATTGTCCTCCTTAACTTGTGAATTGAATAAAACCTGCTATCGGCATTACCACTTTTCCATTCGGCAGTTCCACTATGCCTACCGTATAATTTGCCGGACCGCTTTCATATTCGTTGTAATCATTACCCCATTGATGAAACAATCCTTCTTCAAACGGAACATTAACGAATTTTCTTAGCTCTTCATCATATTTTGTGTACCGCCCTTTGCATTTCCTCACTGCTTTTCACCTCCTGCAACTTTAATTGTTACTTCAATGCGTGGCTGGTCTGAATAATACTTCCTGAACATCGTGTCTACAATCTGTGCATCATCCCGATAAGCTACTTGGTTTAAACTGTCCGCTATAACCTTAATGATGTTATCAGCATCGGGCTTCTTGACTGGCCGCACTTTATGGTTTCGCATGGCTTCTTTCTGTTTTTTGCTCTTGCTTTGTGCAATAGAATAAAAGGCCATAATTCTCATATCCAGCATTGCGTCATCCGGAAACTTATAATCTTCGCACTGTCTGCAATATTCCGACTTTACAAGATTTTCATACACAATAGTCTTTTCTGGCGTATGTGCCTGACCAAATGATTTCTTGGTTGCTGGATTATATCTGGCAACAAACCTCGGTCTTCCTTTCCCTTGTGGCTCACCCAGAACTACAAATTTCACTTCCTGCATCTTTACCACTCCTTACTGGCTTTCTAAATTTGAATCTTCCATCTTCACCTGAAGACAAAGGTAATTACTCTTGCCTTTTTCCCTCGGCACTTTAATCTGCCTGACTGTATATCCGTTCTTCACTAAGATACCAGCTACATTCTGCCTGTCTTCCTGCGTATATATCCGTAACTCTGCAATCGGGTTGAAATCATCCACTTTTGCCCCAAGGAACACTTCCGGCTCACATTCCAGTGCTTCTGCCAGCTTCAATAATGCCGAACACGGAATGTCAATTATGCCGTTTTCGTAGTTGCCTATTGTACTCTCACTTTTTCCAATCAGCTCCCCTACTTTACTTTGGGATAATCTCTTTTCTTCCCGGATTCTTTTAATGTTCACTCCAATGCAATTACTGTCCATTCTATCCCTCCAACAATTTTTTGGTTTCTTCATACCGTTGTGCCGCTTCCCTCTTTCTCCAAGATATTCCGGTGAACTCTATAGGAAAGCACATTTCAAATATCCTGTCATAGATACGTTCATAGCGGATATCACTTGCCGCCTGCATCTGTTCCAACGTCAGGTTGGTTGTTAGTATCAGCGGCTTTTTAGCCCTATACCTGTTGTCAACAATTCCGTACACCTTTTCCAATGCATAATCCGTATTGCGTTCTGCTCCAAGGTCATCAATAACGAGCAATTTTACGCTGCTTAGCTTACTGCTGAATGCTTCTTCTTTTTCCCGGTCGAACCCCTGCATTTCCTGCAATATGCGGACAAAAGATGTCATTACCACAGACACGTTATGGTTCAGTAGGTAATTTGCAATACAGGCGGCTGTATAACTCTTTCCGGTTCCAACACTGCCATAAAGCAGTAAGCCTTGATTCCTCTCGTACATCGCCTTAAATTCCCGGCAATAATTCATTGCATTGTTCCAATGCTTTTCATTCAACTTATTCTTAATGTAATTATCAAAAGTAGATGAATGAAAAGAATTATCCATCATGCTACTGATTCTGGCCAAACGTAGGTTGCGCATTTCTTCATCTTTCTGCATACGTGCATTGGTTGATTCATTTTCTTTTTTCCTGCACCTGCACATCACGCCAACTTTCCGAATCGTTTTATCAGGCCATACTATTTCCCTTTCTTTCCTTGTGTTGCACTTGCCGCAATAAAGAAGCCCTTCATCACCTGTATAGTCACCGTCTTCAGCATATGATACGTTTGCCAGCTTTTCTAATATATCCTGTGTTAAGTTTCCGACCATCGTATCTACTCCTTCCACTGTGCAAATGGATTTGATTTTTGCTCTCCGGCAGGTTCACTTTCATTTGAACTTTCCTGTGGCAAATAATCCGTGAATGGTGTGGAATCAGACAAAAACGTCTTGGCGTGTTTGATGTACTGCTTGTCTGTCCGTTCCCTCACTACTTTACTTGCGTAATTCTTGGCTGCCTCCAGCAGTTCTAACTCACTCCATCCATCATTCAACCTTGCCTTGTACTTCTTATATGCCTCGCCCTTTCCGACTTTATTTGGATACTCCCTCCAAAATATTTCAAAATCCTTTGAATAGGGGTTATTCTTTTTATCCGGCGGACTATCCTCTGGACTATCCTCTGGACTCTCCGATGGACTTTCCAGTGGAATGTCATCTTTTTTCTCTTCCAGTGGTTCTTCATCCTCTTGGGCTTCCGCTTTTTTCCTTGCCCTGGCCTCTCTCTTCCGCTTTGCATCATATTCTTTCGCACTAAGGAATTTATACCATTGCTCTTGCCAGACATCCCAATCATGCAGGTAAAGTGTGCCGTCTTCCTCTTCATCAATCCATTTCTGTTCAATCAGGCCCATGACGATGTTTTCAGGATTCAAGCCGTCACTAATCCCAATGGATAAAACTTCAGCTATATCGTTCCTATCACAACTTTTTAATTTTCCATTTTTATCAGCGTTATTGATTCCCCATATCCAAAGTGATACCAGAATACCGAGTGCTTCTTTCTGCGAACAACCGAGCGTTTTTGATAGCTCTCGCAACTTCCCTCCGATAACATGGTCATGAACGCTAATCCATGCCAACAAAATCACCACCTTTATTTCGGCGGTAGACTTTCGCCCACCGCCAGGGAATATTACTTCTTTTCTGCATCCGGAACTTCACTCTTTTCAGCCGGTTGTTCCATCTTTTTCTTATCTACCTCTATGCCATGTTCCAGCATTTCCATAGCTCTTTCAAACTGGCTCACTGTCATATTTGTTGTGGATTCAAGTCCTATTTGCTGGCAGATATAGTTGATAACTGCATTGCCCTTCTTTTTTCCATAGAAATCTGTTGCCATCTTCAAAAACTCTTGCCTCTGCTCCTGATTGATAATAACTGAACCCGCTCCTGAATCACCAGCTTCCTCAACTACCTCCGCATTTACAAATTCTTCTGTCAACTTTCCATCCTGCCCGAACTCTTCTGCTGTATACAATCCTTGATAATCCGTAGGAAAGGCTGCTCTTAATGCTTGGGAAACAGCAACCTTTTCTATCATGGTAGCTGGCTTTGTTGCCCAATTAGCTGAAGGCTTTCCGTCTTTCATCTTCCGATATTCAGATAAACCAACTTCTTTGTACATTTCATCTTTAAATTCTGGCCGCTGAACAAAAACCCTGCACCATCCACCAAGAAGTATTTCTGAAGGATATACGCATGTACCCTCTTTCTGGACTACATTTTCTCCCCGAAGTACAACGATTCCTGATTTTCTTCCACGGTATGTCGGATTCTCTTCCGCTCTTCTCTTGTAAGTCTCATATCCCACTACCATTTGAAATTCATTACCAAATTTAATTGCATAAGCCTCACCTGTAAACGGATTCAATTTCTGATATTTACAAAGCTCCATAAACAATTTAATTTCTTTATCTGTCACCTGTGACGTACCGCTTACCAGATAATTCTTTACGTCTTCTGTTGTCAATCTGATGTGTCCGAGGGCGGTATCGTAATCAACAACCATAAGTTCCGACTTCTTCTCTGTCATGATAACTACCTCCTTATGCTCATTTTCACGGTTTCTTTATACTTGATGCCTGGTATCTTGATGGTTCCTTTTGAAGCCTTGATTAACCTCATGACCGCTTTTTCATCTACTGGTCTGATTTCTACTCCCGAAAAATTTACCGGAACTTTCTCCTTGTCAATGCTTTCGATTTCCCAATCCTTGCTATTGCTCACGCCGCTGACTTTTGGTGTACTCATTACCACTACTGTTTTTCCAGCAACACTTTCCGTAACCTGTGCATCAAACATGGCTGCTTCTGCTTCCTCTATCTTTCCAGCCGCTTCTAATGCAATCGCTTCATTCAGCTTACGTTCTTTTTCCGCTTCAGCCTCCCTGCGTAACTTTTCTTCCAGCTCTCTCCGCTTATGTTCCTGTTCCTGATGGTATGTGGACATGCTTTTTTTCAATGTCTTTTCCGCATCCTGAAGAGGTTTCAGCATCGTTTTCTCCCTCTCGCACACTGCCCGGTGTGCTTGATAAGCTGTAGTCTTCATCGGTTCAAAAAAGTCAGTTACCACTTTCGCTTTGGCCTTAATCTGTTTGCCAAGCTTTGCCGCCTGTTCGTATTCCACATCATTAGAGATAACCATTTCTTTTACCTGGACCTCTACCAAGCTGACCTCTTCCTGAATCACCGCTTCTTTCTCAGCCCCTTGTGGCAATTCTACTGTTGCTACTACTGATTCCGTTACTTCTTTGCTCATTATTTTCCTCCTAACTTAAGTTCAAACATTTTAAGAATGCCTTAAACTCTGCCACTTCTTTACCATAGTGAGCTTCTGTCTGGTAAGTATCTACTACGTTATCCATGAGCTTCACTGACATTTTAGGGCAGATAGCCGGATGTTTTTCAAGGGCTTCTTTGCTGGCCTTTAATGCTTCAGTTGCCATACACATAATGTCAACCGGAACTCCGGTAACTTTTGTATGAATCCCCTTTTCATCCATTTCCACCAGTAACATTTTTTTCTGTTCCATGCTTTGCCTCCTACTTATATTTTTGAATATGGTTCCAGACAATCATCAGAGAACTAAACACTTGCCAGTTTTCAATATCAATTGCTTTATATTTAATCATCTTATAGGAACCATCATTCTTTAAATGGACAATCGCCTTTTCATCAAATCTGAATCCATGGCTTTCATACGCTTTTGCGTATCCCTCTAACTGTACTCCGGTCAACATTTCATTCACTACTGCCGAAGTTTTGTAATCTATCAAGACTTTCCTGCTATTAATCATGCAAGGCAGGTCAGCGGTTCCAGCGTATCGAAGGAATTTATGATACATCCTGCTTTCTGTTGCCATTGGCTCCGGCTTGTAATCATCCCACCATTTCAGGAATCCATCAAAATATCCCCTGTGGATTGACTCAATGTCTTCCACTCCGTACAATACATAGTTTTCAACAGCGTTATGTATTGCCGTTCCCCTTGCCGCTGCCAATCTCATAACCTCTTCATCTATTCCCCTATATAACGCCTCATTCAACGGCCTCATTACAGTAGTCACACTTGGGAGTATCTGGCCGTTAAGCGTATAAATGTGTCTGCTTTCTTCAAACTGCAATTCCGGAAACTCCGGAATGCCACTCTCTTTGTTGAACATCCTATCCTCCTATGCCGTCTTCATGCTTTCACCAAATATATCTAGAATCTCTTCATAGCTTTTTTCTTCCATGCATTCCTTGCATACCGGCCCTTCATTACTTTCAAAATACTTGCCACCTTCATAAATTCCTTCTCCGCAAAGTACACAGCATTCAACTGGTTTCGGCTCCGATGCATTCGGACATCTGCTCGCACACGGATTTTGTAAACAAATACTACACATGTTAATCATCCTCTCTGTAATAAATAAAGCCTACTGCTTTCCTTACAGTATGGTATTCTTCTGTTTTCTTAGCATCCAATTTCATCACAACCTTTACTCAATAGCTTTTTTTCCAGCAACTTCAATTCACTGATTGTAATTGCCAGTTTATCTAATACCTGCACAATTTTACGAAAATCTTTTTCTTCCTCTTCTGAAGATAACTGCCCATCTTCTGCAATTTGCAGCAACCGTTTTTTCATTTCCCCAATTAATCCGCTATCCAAATTCGAGACTATCTTCACTGTCACCGCTTCCAAACTTTTTACTTCAACAGCTAGTGACTGTTCCTTTCCCAATGGACATTCATTCTTGCAATACAGGTTTTTTAATTGTGGCGCATTGTATAAGTCGGCCATCCTCATGACTACATCTACCGGTACTACTTTTGTAATTCCTAACTCGTAATTTGCTAAAGAAGAAACTGATATTCCGAGGTATTCAGCCGCACCTTCCCTGCTTTCCAGCTTCTCATTGTACTTTGCCGCTGTTTTCCTACATTGAAAGTAGATACTGTAACCTGTATTTATACAACCACTCTCCATGTCCTTTACTCTCCTTTCCGGTTATAATAACCTCATGGAAGTGAGACATTACTTACCATTTGGTAAGTTCCCGTCAAAAAAAATATAATTTGTTTCCTCCATGCTTAAATTGTAAAAATTAGATAAGGCTATGATTTCATCCGGAAGGAACTTAACTTCCCCTCTCTCTTTTTTGCTGTAGGAAACTTTAGATTTTCCGATAACATTACCCAGTTCATCAAGAGAGACACGTCTTCCGGCTCGAAGTTCCCGAAGCCTTTTTGTATCCATTTTAACTCCTCCTTTATTAATTTTTATATTGTCATTCTAACTTACCTATTGGTAATTGTCAATAAGAATATTATATTTTTTGTAAGTTATATTTACTATTCGGTAAGTTTGAGGTATCCTATACCTATTCTATAATCAGAGGTGATATAATGCAGAATTTTTCAAATATACTATACAACCTGCTACAGCAGCGAGGCATTACGCAAAGGGCATTAGCAGAAATGGCACATACAACCGAAGCCACTATATCCAGATACCTGACTAATAGTGACCGTATGCCACGAGTCGATTTGGTAGCATCCATAGCAAATGCCCTGAACGTAAGCACGGACTATCTCCTTGGCCTTACTTCCATTCCCAACCGTCAATCATTTACCGAGGAAATAGAGAACCTTATTTCTTGCTACAGCAAGGCAACGGAGAGTGACCTTAAGGTTGTATGGGCAGTTCTGGATAAATACCATGATTCAACTATTAAGATAGCTGCTTCCGGTCAAGACAAGTGGAACCAAAAAGATTCTCCTGTCCGGCAAGAAGCTGTAAAAAAATTCGAGGACAAATAGATTACGACTTGCATCTCACGCCGTATAGGAACATATCATCTAAATTGGATTTGTCCTTGGAGAATCTTAAAAGCAAGTTCAGTTATAACGCTTTTGTTTTCTTCAGCTATAAATTACATTCATATGTGATTGCATATAACGATAAACTGCCGCTGACAGAGATATTTTACCATGTGCTACATGAGATAGGTCATATCTATTATGGTCATATATCGCCAGATTGGGAAATTACCATTCCTCTGGCAAAGCAAGAAACGATGGCAAATCATTTTGCCACTTTTATTTTTTCAAAGATTGGAGGTGTGAAAATGCAAACTTTAACTGGAAATGAACATTTCACCTATGACGGAATGCCGGTAGGGATGCTACTTAACGATTTCTGGGCCTGGAACTCTTCTGACCTGCTGAACAATACCCTTCGTGGTGCTTTAGCAGAATTTGTCGTTGCTTCCGCTATCGGGTTAGATACCAATGAATGCCGGGAAGACTGGACCGCTTTTGACCTGAAAACAAAGTCAGGCCGAAGGATTGAAGTAAAATGCTCTGCTTATCTTCAAAGCTGGAATGTAGAGAGACTGTCCAGAATACAATTCAGTATACGCCCTGCGTATGCGTGGGATGCTGAAAACGATTATAGCGAGGAATCGAAACGCTGGTCTGATTTATATGTATTCTGCTTGTATGCAAGCAAGGACCGCAATGAATCTCCGTTGCAGTTAGAAAACTGGGAGTTCTATGTGCTGCCTACATATATCCTGGATGAAAAATGCAGCAATCAAAAAAGCATTACTTTAAGTTCTCTGCTTTCTTTAAAACCAACAAAAACTACATACGAAGACCTACAAAGCACTGTAGAAAATTTACAGTTAAGCTCTACCCCCCCCCCCCGAACGTCCGTTCTGAATTAAATTTTCACACTGTATTTATATTCTTTTTAAGGTAATGGTACTGGTAATGGTACTGGTAATGGTACTGGTTACAGCGGATTTTCCACGGACTTTCCACCGGAGCGTCCAACGGATTATCCCTACCATTACCTCATCAGAACTAGGAGGATCACCGATGGAAGAAAAAATTATCATTCAAGGCGTATGCAACCACATTAAAGGCGCATTTGTGGAAAATGGTCATGCGATACTTACCAATCAAAGGTTTATATACTCAAAGCACAGTCTGGCTAAAATCGCTATCATGGGTTTACTGGTAAATCTCACACAAGGGGATTATGATTTTGATATCCCGATTAGCAGTATCAAAGGTGTTTCGGAAAAGAAACGTCTGCTAAGTAAGACTTTAGTAGTTTCTACCTATGCAGGAGAAGAATATCAATTCTACTTCACAAAAATACTTGAATGGCAGATACAGTTTAATAATATGCTTTCTGCAAAATAATTAACTGAATACTGTTTTAAGATTATGCGTAAAAATAAATATACCGCAAATGAGGTGTTAACTTGAAGCTACCAAACGGATATGGCAGCGTTGTCAAGCTTTCTGGTAAGCGCCGGAAACCTTGGGCTGTCAGAATTACAAAAGGCTGGATATACAATCCCGAACAGGATAAAATGATACAGGAGCGCCCATTACTTGGTACTTATGCAACTAAACAAGAAGCCATAAACGCACTGGCAAATTACAATCAAAATCCATACGATATAAAAACTGATTCAATAACCTTAAAGGAACTTTACGAATTATGGACAGAGGAGTATTTTAAATCTATATCAGAGTCTGCAACACGTACTATAGCTGCAGCATGGCGATACTGTTCTATCATAGAAAGAATGAAGGTAAAGGATATTCGTATATATCATCTTAAGGGTTGTATTAACGATGGTTACATTATAGGTTCAACAGGAAAGAAGAAAGGCCAAAAGATACTGGCATCACCTTCTACAAAGGAACGAATGAAGTCTATGTTCAATCTTCTATTTGATTATGCATGTGAGCATGAGGCAGCCGAAAAAAATTATGCTCGCATGTTCAGTCTTGATGATTCTGTTGCTGAACTAAAAGAAGAAAATAAAAAAGAAAACATTCCTTTTTCCGATGAAGAAATTAAAATTCTGTGGGATAATGTTGATGAAGTACCTTTTGTAGATATGATACTGATAGATATTTATTCTGGATGGAGACCACAAGAATTGGCTACTTTAAAAAATGCCAATATCGACCTTTCTGCAAATACTATGTTTGGCGGTTTGAAAACACGGGCAGGAAAAAACAGATTTGTTCCTATTCACCCTCTTATCCGTCCACTCATTGAAAAACGTTATGATGTGTCAAGAGAGTATCTCTTCAATGATGAAAACGGTCAGCAGGGAACCTCCATGACCTACGATAAATATCGGGGGAGATTTATCAAAGCTATGAATCGCTTGAAAATGGACCACCACCCACATGAATGCAGACACACGTTCATCACTAAAGCTAAAGCCTACGACTTGGATGAATATATCTTAAAAATTATAGTAGGTCATACGATAACTGACATCACAGAAAGAACTTATACCCATAGAACCATGGAGCAATTGCAGGCTGAGATACTTAAAATCAAAAAATAGGCAAAGCAAACGATTTGTTACCTACGCTTGTTACCTACCTGTTACCTACCTGTTTCCTGCTGATAAAAAATCAGGACTTGGTACGACTTTTGACATCGTATCAAGTCCTGTATTTCACTGGATTCTTTAAAACTTCCCTTCGTTTGCCGCTTCCTCTAAGGATACAGCTACAGCAACAGTCATACCAACCATAGGATTATTCCCTGCGCCAATCAGCCCCATCATCTCCACATGAGCCGGAACAGAAGAAGATCCTGCAAACTGTGCATCG